>JAESFL010000238.1_pt1 | contig 46757 bp, 44 predicted proteins | sample 9269401 | NCBI WGS metagenome assembly JAESFL01 (sample SAMN14506025, study PRJNA617098) | algae metagenome | isolation source: Gloeocapsa sp. UFS-A4-WI-NPMV-4B04 and co-occurring heterotrophs from desert... | place: USA: Utah | collected 2006-10-01 | reverse complement strand
GCACGCCTGTGGTCGCGGGAGGTCGATTCTGGCTCTGTCAGGTCCACCTGAAAAGAACCGCGCGTGACGAGCAGTCCGGCTCTCACCTTCACCACACATCATCGAGCCGGGCTGCCCGACGCGCCACCCTCGATCAACCTTCAGGCTCGCAGCACATGCTGCGGGCCCGAAGGTGCTGGCTCTTTGACAAGCCTAACAACAGCGTCACCCGGATCAGCTGCGTCGTTCCGGGTGACGAGCCTTGAGCGATCAAACGAACTGCGACAGCCCCGGGATCGAGCCCACAATGGGACCCATCACGTCCTCGCCGGCCTTCTCGCGGCCGTAGGTGAAGAGCTCCTTGCCGAGCGGCTGCATCTGGCCCATGGAGACACCGATACCCATCAGTTGGCCGCCGAGCGCCATCACGCCGCCGCCCATGGAGCCCATCATGCCCATAAGGCCGCCGCTGGCCCCAGTCTTGCCCTCCTCGATGGCGTCCATCGCGCCCGGAAGAGCCTGGATCAGCTGATTGACCTCGTTCTGCGGTCCTTCCTTCTGGAGGTAGCCCAGGATGATGCCGATCGCCTTGCGGGCGGTGGCCTGATCGAGACCGGTCTTCTGCGTCACGCGGGCGATGAGCTCTTCCATCTGATTCTCCTGAAGCTGGAATGGAGCCGATAGTTCATATCTGAACTGTTTAATCAAGAATTCCGAGAGTGGAAACTCGCGGCAACGCTTCTAAGATCCATCAGGAGACTTTGGAGGACGCGATGCTGCAGGACGGGAAGATCTTCATCGGGAAGAGCACCAAGCCCGAATATCTCGATCTGAGGCTCGCCAACCGGCACGGCCTCGTGACCGGAGCCACAGGCACGGGCAAGACCGTCTCCCTGCAGGTGCTGGCGGAGGGCTTTTCCAGCGCGGGCGTTCCGGTCTTCGCCGCCGACATCAAGGGCGATCTCTCCGGCATGGCGGCAACCGGCAACGGCAAGGAGCCTCTCGTCAAGCGCGCCAAGGAGATCGGTGTCGACTACGTGCCGGACAAGTTCCCGGTGGTGTTCTGGGACCTGTTCGGCGAACAGGGGCATCGGGTGCGGGCGACGATCTCCGAGATGGGGCCGCTGCTGCTCTCGCGCCTGCTCGATCTCAACGACACGCAGGAGGGCGTGCTCAACATCGCATTCCGCATCGCCGACGAGCAGGGGCTGCTGCTGCTCGACCTGAAGGATCTGCGCGCGCTGCTGCAGCTCATCTCCGACAATGCCAGCCAGCTCACCACCACCTACGGCAACGTGTCGAAGGCGACCATCGGCACCATTCAGCGCCAGCTCCTCGTGCTGGAGAACCAGCAGGGCGACGAGTTCCTCGGCGAGCCGGCGCTCGATATCAAGGACCTGATGCGTAACGATCGCGACGGGCGCGGCATCGTCAACATCCTGGCGGCGGACAAGCTCATGAGCAATCCGCGCCTCTACGCCACCTTCCTGCTTTGGCTGATGTCCGAACTCTTCGAGGAACTGCCCGAAGTGGGCGACCTCGATCAGCCCAAGATGGTGTTCTTCTTCGACGAAGCGCATCTGCTCTTCAACGATGCGCCGAAGGCTCTCGTCGAGACGGTGGAGCGCGTGGTGCGCCTCATCCGCTCCAAGGGTGTGGGCGTCTATTTCATCACCCAGAACCCGATCGATGTCCCCGAGAGCGTGCTGGCGCAGCTCGGCAACCGGGTCCAGCACGCGCTTCGCGCCTACACCCCGCGCGAGCAGAAGGCGGTGCGGGCGGCCGCTCAGTCCTTCCGGGAGAACCCTGCCTTCGACACGCAGAAGGCGATCACCGAACTCGGTGTCGGCGAGGCGCTGGTCTCGACCCTCGAGGGCAAGGGCGCGCCCTCCATGGTGGAGCGCACGCTCATCGCGCCGCCTATGGCGCAGGTGGGGCCCATCGAGCTGACCGAGCGCGAGCAGATCATCGCATCGAGCCCGATGAAGGGAAAATACGATCAGTCCGTCGATGTGGAATCGGCCTACGAGATGCTCGCCAAGCGCGCCGAGCAGGCGGCCGCCGAGGCGAAGGCGGCTGAAGGGGGCGGCGGTATCCTCGACATGCTCGGCGGCCTTTTCGGCTCCGGCCCGCAGCGCAAGGGTTCCATGACGGTAGGCCAGAAGGTCGCCCGGGAGGTCACCCGCACGGTGGTCAACCAGACGGTCGGCAACCTTGCGGCCGAGATCGGCAAGTCCCTCGGCGGCCGCCAGGGCAGCTCCATCGGCCGCGCCATCGTGCGCGGGACCTTGGGCGGGTTGCTGAGGCGGTAGAGACACGCGTCTCATCCCGGACAGGCTGCGCCGTCCGGGATGACGGCTTGGGCAGATGCCTCTTGCGGCAGTCCCGTGATGGATGCACCTTGTCGGCCGCGACACACACCAACACAGGGCCACCATGTCCCAGCTCGACCAAGTTCTGCAGCGCATCGATACCGACCTCGACTCATCCCTGGAGCGCCTGTTCCAGTGGCTCAAGGTTCCGTCCATCTCCACCGATCCCGCCTACAAGGATCATTGCCGCACCGCGGGCCAGTGGCTCGTCGGCGAGCTGAAGAGCATCGGCATCGAGGCGTCCTTGCGCGAGACGGGCGGGCATCCGGCCGTGGTCGGTCATGCAAAGGGCGAGGCAAAGCTCCATGTGCTGTTCTACGGCCATTACGATGTGCAGCCTGTCGATCCGCTGGAGCTGTGGGAGACGCCGCCTTTCGAGCCGCGCATGATCACGCTGCCGGACGGCCGCAAGGCCATCAGCGCGCGCGGCTCCTCCGACGACAAGGGCCAGGTGATGACCTTCGTCGAGGCCTGCCGCGCCTGGAAGGCCGAGACGGGCTCGCTGCCGATCAACATCACCTTCTTGATCGAGGGCGCCGAGGAGGACGGCTCCAAGTTCCTGCCCGAATTCATCGAGGCCAACAAGGACGAGCTGAAGGCCGATGTGGCCCTCGTCTGCGACACGGGAATGTGGGACCAGAACACGCCCGGCATCACCTCGTCCCTGCGCGGCATGGTCTATGAGGAGATCATCGTCCGCTGCGCTGACCGCGACCTGCATTCCGGCGCCTTCGGGGGTGCTGCGCGCAACCCGATCCATGTGCTCTCAAAGATCATCGCGGCCTTCCACGACGACAACGGCCGCATCACCATTCCGGGCTTCTACGAGGGCGTGCATGAAACGCCCACCCAGGTGCTGGAGCAGTGGAAGGGCCTTAACCTGACGGAAGAGGAATTCCTCGGGCAGGTCGGCCTGAAGCACTCGGCCGGCGAAAAGGGACGCATGCTCATCGAGCAGATCCAGTCGCGGCCCACCTGCGACGTGAACGGCATCATCGGCGGCTATACGGGCGAGGGCACCAAGACCGTGATCGCGTCGGAGGCGCGCTGCAAGGTTTCCTTCCGCCTTGTGGGGGATCAGGATCCGGCCAAGATCTCCCAGAACTTCGAAGCCTTTGTGCGCGAGCGCATCCCTGCCGACTGCTCGGTCGAGTTCATTCATCACAAGGGCTCGCGGGCGCTGGCTCTTCCGCACGACTTCCCGGCCATCACGGCGGCGAAGTCGGCGCTGCATGATGAGTGGCAGAAGGATCCGATCGTCATCGGCATGGGCGGCTCGATTCCGGTCGGCGGCGACTTCAAGCGCACGCTGGGGATGGACACGCTCTTCGTCGGCTTCGGCCTCGACGACGACCGCATCCACTCGCCGAACGAGAAGTACGACCTCAAGAGCTTCCACAAGGGCACCCGCTCCTGGGCGCGCATTCTGGCCGCGATGGCGAAGTAAAGACGCGTCCTCCACTCGACGTCATGCCCGCACTTGTTGCGGGCATCCACGTTTTAAGTGTTGCAAGACGTGGATGGCCGGAACAAGCCCGGCCATGATGATCTTTAAATCAATCCGTCGAGCGATGCGATGACCGCGCTTGGAGGAAGGTCCGCGTATTCGCCGGGCAGGCCGAGCCGGTTGACCCAGATCGGCGTGAAGCCGAATGCTGCGGCACCTGCGATGTCCCAGCGGTTGGACGATACGAACACGACTTCGCTTGCGGCGATGGAAAGAGCCTGCAGCACGAGATCGTAGGTTTGCGGGCTCGTCTTGAAGATTCTTACGGCATCGACCGACAGAATTACGTCGAGATCGCCCGCAAGACTCGCCGATTCCACGGCCGCATTCAGCATGCCGGAATCGCCGTTCGACAGGATGCCCGCGCGAAGGCTGCGCGTCCGCAAGGCCTGCAGCGTCCTCCGAACCTCCGGATAGGCGTCGAGCGTGCGGTAGGCTTCCAGCAGAAGCGGCTTCAGTGAGCGGTCGACGGCCGGAAACCGCGCGAAGGCATAGTCGAGCGCCTGCTCGGTCAAAGTCCAGAACGGCTCGTAGCGACCTGCCAACGATCGCACCCAGGAATACTCAAGCTGTTTCGTGCGCCACATGTCCGAGAAGCGGGCCGCATCGGGTCCGACCTGAGCCATGTGGCGTCCTACGGCAGAATGCACGTCGAACAATGTTCCATAGGCGTCGAAAATGACGGCCTTCGCAGGGGCCGGGATGAGGCTGTGGCTGGTCATAAGGGGCAGAGTTCCACTGGGCGCGGGCCATGGCAAGCCGGCCAATGATCAGCCGTTCGCATGAAACCCATCACAAGACTTTATGTCCCATCCTAAGCCCGGCGATTGACGGTTGCCGGCGCAGGCGTTTCGATAGGGCAGAATTTCTGACCCAAAGGATGAAACACGTGGCTTGGTATTCGCAAACCTGGAACTGGTTCAACGGCGCTTGGCATGAGGGCAATCCGCCCCTGATCGGGCCGCGCTCCCACGTGTCCTGGCTCGGCTCCTCGGTGTTCGACGGCGCGCGTGTGTTCGAGGGCGTGGCGCCCGATCTCGACCGGCACTGCGAGCGCGTGAACCGTTCGGCGCTGACCATCGGCCTCAAGCCCACCATGGATCCTCGCGCCATTATGGATCTCGTCCGCGAGGGCGTGCAGAAGTTCGCGCCCGGCACGGCGCTCTACGTGAAGCCCATGTACTGGGGCGAGGCCGAGGGCTTGGCCACCATCGCGCCGGACCCGGAATCGACCCAGTTCTGCCTGTCGCTCTTCGAAGCACCGATGCCGGTGCCAGGGGGAAGCTCGCTGACGAAGTCGAGCTTCCGCCGTCCGACCCTCGAATCCATGCCGACCGATGCGAAGGCCGGGGCTCTCTACCCGAACAATGCACGCGTGATCCGCGAGGCGAAGGAAAAGGGCTTCGACAACGCGCTGGTCTGCGATGCGCTGGGCAACGTGGCCGAGACCGCGACCTCCAACGTGTTCATGGCCAAGGACGGCGTGGTCCATACGCCTTACCCGAATGGCACATTCCTCAATGGCATCACCCGCCAGCGCGTGATCCAGCTTCTGCGCGACGACGGCGTGCAGGTGGTCGAGAGCACCCTGCGCTACGAGGACTTCGCCGGCGCAGACGAGATCTTCATCTCGGGCAACTATTCCAAGGTGATGCCGGTGCTGCGCATCGATTCCCGCGATCTCCAGCCCGGCCCGTTCTATCGCAAGGCCCGCGAACTCTACTGGGCCTTCGCCCATGACAAGGGCGCCCTCAAGGCGGCTTGAAGGCCTTCAACGAAGTTGTGAACGATGCACGAGGCGGCATGATCGCCTCGTGCCCTACATGGCTCCAGCATTGTGCCCGAAGCTGGAGTTCCCGATGCGGTTTATCCTGAAAGGCCTTGTGGCCTTGAGCCTCCTCACGGCTCCGGCTGCGGCGGAGTCGGTCGACCTGGAGCTGGTCTTCGCGGCCGACGGGTCGGGCTCCATCGACAATGACGAGCTGCGCCTCCAGCGGCAGGGCTGGGCCGATGCGCTGACAAGCCCCGATGTGCTCAACGGCATCAAGGACGGTCCTGTCGGGGCCATTGCGGTCGCCTACATGGAATGGGGCGGGCCGAGCTCGCAGGTGCTCATCGTCGACTGGCACGTGATCCGCGACGAGGCGAGCGCAAAGGTTTTCGCCGACAAGCTCCTCAACGCACCGCGCGGCGCAACGGGCTACAATTCCATCTCCAACGCCATCGACTTCTCCGTGCGTCTCGTGGAGGGCAACGCCCATGAGGGCACGCGCAGGGTGATCGACGTTTCGGGCGACGGTCCGAACATGAACGGCCGGTCCCTGGAGCAGGTGAGGGCGGAGGCGCTTGCCAAGGGCTTCACCATCAACGCGCTCGCCATCCGCCGCCCCGGCAGCGGCCGGCCGGGCGGTCCCGGCGGCATGTCGCTGGAGGATTATTACGCGCAGAACGTCATCGGCGGTCCCGGCTCCTTCGTGGAGATCGCCAACGAGACGCAGCCCTTCGCGCTGGCCGCCCGCCGCAAGCTCCTGACGGAGATCGCCGGCATAGGCGGAGCCTCCCAGCACGCCAGCCGCTAAATCGGCAGCGATAGCGTGAGGACAAGCCTGCCCGAAATGCTAGAGTGGGCCCATGGCGAATCTCGAAGACTGGATCATCGAACAGGGCCTGCGGGGATCGGATGTCGGCTCGCTGCTTGCGGGCCTTGCCGAGCGGCTGGTCGCCGAAGGCATACCCCTGGTTCGGGCCTATATCGCCCTGCCGACCGTCAATCCGACGATCCGCGTCTATACCCATGTGTGGACCCGCTCCGCCGGCACAGTGGTCGAGGGGGTTTCTCACGAGCGCAACGCGGATGCCTTTGAGCTCAGCCCCTTCGCCCACATGATGCGTACCGAGCAGGAGAGCTGCCACTGGCACGTAGACGGCCCTGATGCGGATCGGTTCGGCGTGTTCGAGGATGTGAGGCGCCTCGGAGGGACCGATTACCTGGCGCGCCTGTTCAGCTTCGGCAACACCAGTGCCCCTGACCTGCGGGGATTCGGCGCTTCCTTCTCCACCAGCCGCCCTGAAGGCCTCCTGCCGCAGGAGATCGCCCGGATCGATGCACTCCTGCCGCTCTTAGGCCTTGCTGCCTACCGCATGACCCTGTTCGACCTCACGGTGACCATGCTCGACACCTATGTGGGATTCTCGGCCGGCAGGCGCGTGCTGAGCGGCGCGATCCGGCGCGGCTCCGGCACCACCATCGAGGCAGCCCTGCTCTTTGCCGATCTGAGGGGCTTCACGACGCTTGCGGATACAGCAGGCCTCGATCTCATTGCCCGGCTCGACCGGCACCTGGAGGCCATGGCGGATCCGGTGGCGGAGCAGGGCGGCGAGGTGCTCAAGTTTTTGGGCGACGGCCTGCTGGCCGCTTTCCCGATTACCGAGGAACGGTCTCACGAGGACGCATGTGCGGCGGCGATCCGGGCCGCGCAGGCAGCATTCGAGCGCAATGAGGCCGTCAACCGCCAGCACGAGACGCCGCTCGCCCTCGACATCGCGCTCCATTGCGGGGACGTGTTCTACGGCAATATCGGCGCTGCCGGGCGCCTCGACTTCACGGTGATCGGGCCTGCCGTGAACGAGGCGAGCCGCATGGAGGCGCTGTGCGGCGCCCTCGACTGCTCGATCATCCTGTCCGACCGGGTGGCTTCCGTTAGTCCCGTGCCGGTTCGCTCCCTCGGCTGTCACCGCCTTCGCGGCATCGCAGCGGAGCGGGAGTTGTTCACTCTGGCAGACGTCAGCGCCTCGACAGCCTGACCCCGAGCACCTTCAGGCCTGCCAGCAGCACGCCGCCATAGATCAGGGCGCCGGCTGTCCCAAGCACCGCGAGCAGGATCTCGCTGTTCCAAGCAGGGAGCCGGGCGGTCCATTCGGACAGGGGAACCGGCGCGAACCAGGCGAAGGCACCGAGCAGCAGGCTCGCCACTGCAACGGCGGCTGCGGTGCGGCCGAGCGTTCCGCTAAGAGCCATCCAGTCCCGGCGCAGAGCGAGCAGGATGAGGAGCCCGAGATTGACCCAGATGCCGATGGCGGTGGCGAGCGCCAGGCCGACGACGCCGTAAGGTTCCGTCAGCACGATCTTCAAGGCCACGTTGACCGCCACTGCCGTGAGCGAGGCGATGAGCGGCGTCACCGTGTCCGAGCGGGAATAGAAGCTTGCCACCGCCGAGCGGATGAGGACGGCTGCCGGCAGGCCGATCGCGTAGGCCGCGAGCACCGCGCCGGAGCGCTCGGCGGCGGCGGCATCGAAGGCGCCGCGCTGGAACAGGGCCGACATGATGAGATCGGGGAGTGTCACGAAGGCCACCACGAAGGGAGCAGCCAGCGCCAGCGTCAGCCCCACGGCCCGGTTCTGGGCGCCATGAGCCCCGGTGACGTCGCCTGCGGCGATGCGGCGGCTCATCTCGGGCAGCAGCACGGTGCCGGCAGCAATCCCGATCACGCCCAGCGGCAGCTGATAGATACGCTCGGCATAGTAGAGCGAGGCCACTGCGCCGGTGGGCAGCAGTGAGGCGATGATCGTGTCGGCGAAGAGGGCGAGCTGCACGCCTGCCGAGCCGATCACGGCTGGCCCCAGCACCTTGAAGAAGTGCTTCATGGCCGGATCGAAGCGCGGCGTCTCAATGGCTGGCGCGACGCCCAAGCGCCGGGCCGCCGCCCAGACCAGCAGCAATTCGAGCACGCCTGCCACCGTGACGCCCCAGGCAGCCGCATAGCCGGCGTTCGGAAACAGGAAGGCGACAGCGAGCGCCGCCACAATGGAGACGTTGAGCAGCACTGGCGCGGCGGCGGCAGCCGCGAAACGCTCATGGGCGTTGAGGATGCCTGAGAGGATCGTCACCAGGGTGACGAAGAGGAGATACGGGAAGGTGATGCGGGTGAGCGTCACCGCCAAGTCGAATTTCTGCGGCTCGTCCGAGAAGCCGGGAGCGAGCAGGCTCACCACCACTGGCATGCCCACAAGGGCCGCCGCCAGCAGCAGCACCTGCACGATCAGCATCAGGGTGCTGATGCGGCTCGCAAACGAGCGGGCAGGGGCGGCGCCCTCCCGTTCCAGCACGCCCGCGTAAGTGGGCAGGAAGGCGCTGTTGAAGGCGCCCTCGCTGAAGATCGCCCGGAAATGGTTGGGGATGCGGGAGGCGACCACGAAGGCATCGGCGATGGGACCCACGCCCATGACTGCCGCCAGCACCACGTCGCGGATGAAGCCTGTGAGACGGGAGACGAGCGTCCAGCCGCCGACGGAGAGGATCTTCTTGAACATCGATCAGGCCCGGCGCATGCGATAAGTGTCGGGGACGATGTCGCTCGAGACCTCCGCCGCGCCGCCGACCCGCTCGGCCACCACGTAGAGCGGCCGCCGCTTCACCTCGGCGAAGATGCGGCCGACATATTCGCCGACGATCCCAAGCGACATGAGCTGGATGCCGGAGAAGAACATGATCGACACGATCAGGCTCGGGAAGCCGGGGAGGTCGGTGCCGAACAGGAGCGTGCGGATCATGAAGTACACGGCCGTCGCGATCGCCACAAAGGAGATCAGGAAGCCGATATAGGTCCAGATGCGCAGCGGCACGGTGGAGAAGGCCGCGATGCCGTCGAAGGCGAAGCGGAAGAGCTTCCTAAAGCTCCATTTGGTGGTTCCGAAGCGGCGCTCCTCCACCACGAAGGGCACGCCCGTGGCCTTGAAGCCGATCCAGGCATAAAGGCCCTTCGAGAAGCGTGCCTTCTCGCCAAGGGTTCTGAGAGCGTCGACCCCCTTCCGGTCGATGAGCCGGAAGTCGCCTGCACCCTCGGGCAGGGGGATCTCGCCGAAGCGGGCAAAGAGCTTGTAGAAGGCCTGGGCGAAGCCGCGCTTCGCCCGGGTCTCGTCGGAGCGGTCCGTGCGCTGGCCGTAGACCATGAGGAAGCCCTCGCGCCAGCGTTCCACGAAGGCTTCGATCATTTCGGGCGGGTGCTGGAGATCGGCATCCATGATCACCACTGCGTCGCCCCGGGCATGGTCGAGCCCGGCCGCGATGGCGATCTCCTTGCCGAAGTTGCGGCTGAAGGAGACGGCTCCGATCCGGGGCTCGGTGCGGCTGACGTCCCGGATGAGGTCCAGGGTGTCGTCCCGGCTGCCGTCATCCACGAAGATCACCTCCCAATCCTGGGTGATGCGGTTGAGGACCGGCAGCAGGCGCTCGCAGAGCGGCCCGATATTGGCGCTCTCGTTATGGACCGGGATGATGACGCTGAGCTTGGGCGACGCCACTGGATGAACCCTTGATTGTCGGGCCGCATCAAGAGCCGAGTTTGCAGCTTTGCTCAAGAGCATTAGGCTGCGGCAAAGCTGAATTTTAGGGCATCCATGGGTTCCTTTCGCAACGTCATCCTTTGCGCCGACGATTTCGGCCTCGCCGACGGGGTGAGCCGGGGCATCGTGGAATTGGCGGAGATGGGCCGCCTTTCGGCCACGGGAGCCATGACCAACATGCCCGGCTGGCAGCGGGCCGCAAGGGATCTGAAGCCCGTAAAGGGGCGGATTGCAGTGGGCCTCCACCTTAACCTCACGACGGGGCGGCCACTCGGACCGATGCCGCAGGTTGCTCCGTCAGGTCTTTTTCCCACCTTGAGGGATCTTCTGCCGAAAGCCTTGAAGCGCCAGCTTGCAGCGGATGAAATTTCGCAGGAGATCGGCCGCCAGCTCGACGCTTTCCTGGAAGCCCATGGCGAACCGCCAGCCTTTGTGGACGGCCACCAGCACGTGCATGTTCTGCCGGCGATCAGGCCGACCCTGATCCGGGTTCTGGCGGAGAGGGGCTATGCCGGGCGCGTCTGGCTGCGCGATCCTTCCGACAAGGTCGCGGCGATCCTGCGCCGCCCCATCGGGCGCAGCAAGGCACTGGTGGTGAAGTCCCTTGCCCGGGGTTTTGCCCGAAGCGCCCGAGCCGCGGGATTAAGCACGAACGTTGGCTTTTCCGGCTTTGCTCCGCTCGACCTCTCCGTGCCGGCTGCTCGGGTGTTCGAGGAGGCGTTCTCGAACCTCGGGCCTCGCCCTCTAGTCATGTGCCATCCGGGCTATGTGGACGACGAGCTGCGGGCGCTAGATCCCGCCGTGGAGAGCCGTGTCGCCGAGCTGGAATATCTGAAGTCCGATGCCTTCGAAGCAATGCTAGAAGGACGAGGGATCAGGCTCGTTCCCAGTCTGGATCGTTAGTTCTTGTTGCCAGCCCAGCCCTTGCACGAGAGATCCCCTTCTTCGCATGTCAGCTGAGAATCCAAATACTTGATGTGATCTTCTGTCAGCATCGTCAAACATCCAGCAAAGATCGTTGGGCGAACGGATCCGAGACCATTCGTCTCAAACTCACACACCTTGTCCCTGTAGGAGATCCACGCTCTTTGCGCTTGGCGAAGTTTTTCTTGATCCTCAAGGTCAAGCCGCTTCATGAGCTTTGAATAGCGCTCATTCATCACTTTGTCCGACTTCTCGAACTTGCGTCCTGCGCACATGTTCATTTCGTGCCGGGTCTGGCCTTCGCAATCATCCTCAGCCCTTGCAGTAGAGGAGACCGAGAGCATCGCAAGGAGAGCAACCGCTAGGCAGCGCATCGGACAGGTCCCATGATCGGCCAAAGTCACAACGGCCATGAGTGATATGAGCTTAGATTGCTTTCTGGATTCCGCCTAGAATAGAGCGGTCAGAGATTCTCGCCAATGCGCGCTTGAAGCGAAAACGGGCCTCCGAAGAGGCCCGTCTGACGAAGAGTCGTTTTGCTTACTTCGACGCCTGCTCGAACATCTCCTCGACATGCTCCCAGTTCACGAGATTGTCGAGGAACGCCTTCACGTAGTCGGGACGGCGATTGCGGTAGTCGATGTAGTAGGAATGCTCCCACACGTCGCAGCCGAGGATCGGCTGGGCGCCGTGGACCAGCGGGTTCTCGCCGTTCGGGGTCTTCATGACGGTGATCTTGCCGTCCTTGAGCGCGAGCCACGCCCAGCCCGAGCCGAACTGGCTGACGCCGGCCTGGATGAAGTCCTCCTTCATCTTGTCGACGGAGCCGAGATCCTCGACGATCTTCTTCTCGAGCTTGCCCGGCAGGGCGCCGCCGCCATTGGGCTTCATCCACATCCAGAAGTGAATGTGATTGTAATGCTGTCCCGCATTGTTGAAGAGGGCTTGGTTCTTGCCGAAGGAGCCCTTCACGACCTCCTCGACGCTCTTGCCCTCGAATTCCGTGCCCTTCAGCAGGTTGTTGCCGGTATTCACGTAAGCCGCATGGTGCTTGTCGTGGTGAAACTCCAGGGTTTCCCGCGACATGTAGGGCTGCAGGGCATCATAGGCATAAGGCAGTTCGGGCAGAGTGAACGACATCGGTGTCTCCTTTGACTTGAGCGCCCCGGAGCATCGGGCCGAAAGTGGAGGTCACTTTCGGGATCGATCCGATGCCCGTCTTTGCGACCGCGCATCGCCCGATGCGCTTGAGCGTTAGTTAAAGCGTCGCATCCTCAAGAGCAACGGCTCAGCTGCGGACTTTTTTCTGCCCAAGCTTCCCTCGCGGTTGTCTTTTGCCTATAAAAGCATAGCTTTGCCCGCAATGACTGTGGTTTGCGTATGATGGAGACAGCATGATCATCGCTCTTCTGGCCCTCGCTCTTGCGATGATCGTTGGTGGATTGCTGACAGCCTTCTTTGGATGGGATATCGTTCTGGTCGAGCGCGGCTGGACGATGGTGATCGCAGGCAGCATCAGCGCTGCAAGCGGTGCGCTTCTGCTGGGCGTTGCGGCGGTGGTTTCCAAGCTGGCAAAGATTGAGCGGCGGCTCTCAGGGCTGCAGGCCGGTTTCGGGGGCAATGGGTTCGGCATGAGCCCTCGCGCTCCCGGAGCGCTGGCGGGTGCCGGTCTTGCAGGTGGTGTCGCGGTCGCAGAAGCGGCCGGTGCCTACGAAGAGCGTGCCGACGAGGACCGGACGGACGAGAGCCAGCCGACCCTGCCCCTCTTCGAGGAGCATGATAAACGCGAGCAGGATGAGCCCGAGGATAAGCCTGTGGCGACCGCCGAGTGGCCCAGCGACAGGGATGCGGCCCCTGTTATTCCATTCCCGCCGAGAACCACCCCGGTTAACCCGCCTGACGAGGATGAGCAGGAGCAGGATCTCAAGGTGCCTGACTTTCTCCTGGCCGACCGGCAACGCAACGATGACGAGGGGCCTCTCGTCGCCGAGCCGGGCCTCGACCTCGATGCGCTCGGGCAGGATGATAAACGTGAGCCCGAAGGGCAGGATCGCGATCGGAGCGATGAGCCTCTAGAGCCCGTTTCGGATGTGGAGGCCGAGAGAGAGCCGCAACGGGATCACGAGCCTGCGGCCGCGGAGACGGACCAGGAAGCCTTTGCCGAGGATGAGGCGACGTCCGGCGAGGAGGGGCCGGCCACGATCATCGGAACCTACAATTCCGGCGACAACAAGTACGTCATGTTCTCCGATGGCTCCATCGAGGCTCAGACCCCGAGCGGCACCTTCCGCTTCCAGTCCCTAGACGAGCTGAAGGAGTTCATCGCGGCCGGCGGCGAAGGCAGCTCGTCGGTTAGTCTTTGAAGAGCGACGACAGAGCGCGGAAATCGTCCGTCGCGGCCCGCTCCATCCATTCGAACGCCACCATCTCCGTCGTCACCCAATGGCAACCCGCATGCAGCAGCCGTGCGCAGGCAGCGCTGACGCTGTGAGGCGAGCGGCTCGACACCGCATCGGCCACCACGAAGACCTCGAAACCTGACGTCTTGAATTCCAAGGCGGTCTGCAGCACGCAGATATGCGCCTCGGCACCGCAGATCACGAGGTGATCCCGGCCGCTGCCCCGCAGGGTTGCTATCCGTTCCGCAACCGACGGCTCGCGGGCCGCCGAGAAGGTGGTCTTCGGCAGTGTAACCGCATCGCCCGGGAGCGCCTCCGCTACGGAAGACAGGGTGGCACCCAGCCCCTTTGGGTACTGCTCCGTCACCGTTACGGGAACCCCGAGCCGCTTGGCTGCTTCCAGCAGGATCGCCAGATTGCGGACAAGGGCTTCGCCCTCGTGGATCGCGGGCATCAGGCGGGCCTGAACATCGACTATCAGCAGATGCGAGCGGCTTGTGTTCATCAGCATGGCATCATTGATCCGGGTTGAAGATCGGTGGTGCGCCGGGGATCGGCAGGGTCATGGTGAAACGAAGCCCCTCTTCGGGGAAGTTCATCGAGACGTCGGCCTGCAGCTGCGTCGCCAGCACCCGCTGCAGCAGGCGCGAGCCGAAGCCCTGCCGGGTGGGCTCGTTCACCTTTGGGCCGCCATGTTCACTCCAGGAGAAATGCAGCACCTGTCGTCCCTCTCCCGGTTCAACGCGCCAGCGCACCTCCACCTGGCCACCGAAGGTGGAGAGCGCTCCGTGCTTGGCCGCGTTGGTGGTGAGCTCGTGAATGGCCATGCCGATGGGCACCGCGGCTTCCGACGGCAGCTCCACGTGCGGTCCTTCGACAGCGATCCGGTTTCGTGCCCCGTCCTCGTAGGGACCGAGCTCGGTCTTGATCAGGTCCTCCAGAGCCGCCTTCTGCCACAGGTCCTCCGTGAGCAGGTTGTGGGTGCGGGCGAGCGACACGATGCGGCCGACGAAGCCTTGATAGAACTCGTCGATGCTTGATGCCGTGCGGGCGGTGGAGCCGACGATGGCCTGCACCGTCGCGAGCGTATTCTTGACCCGGTGATGAAGCTCGCGGATCAGCAGCTGCTGGCGCTCTTCCGCCTGCTTGCTCTCCGTGATGTCCTGGAGGATGCCGGTCGAAACGATCGTTCCATCCTCGGACACGGTGCCCTGTCCCTGGGAGGCAACCCAAATGATGGCGTTGTCATTGAAGCGCCGCATCCGATACTGGACGCTGTAGGGAAGGCCGGACGCCATGGCTGTGTCCGTGGCCTCGATCATACGAGACAGGTCGGCGGGGTGAACCCGTTTCTGAAGCTCTTCCGGGGTTATCATGGATCCGGAAGGAAGCCCGAGAATCTCGGTCGCCTGATCGGATTGTTTGATCACGTTCGTCGCCGAGTCCCAGCTCCAATTGCCCATCTTGGCAGCTTGCAGCGCCAGCCTGAGCTGCTCGTCGCTCTTGCGCAGGGCGTCCTCGGTCTCCTTGAGATCGTGAATATCGACGCTGGTGCCGACCCAGCCCTTGAACTCTCCCAAAGGCGTATGGATGGGTGCTCCCTGAATCAGATGCCAGCGATAGATACCCTCGTGGGAGCGATAGCGAGCCTCTGTGGTGTAGGGTGTATGCTGGGTTACGACCGGCACGAGTTCTGCTTGCATGCGTGTCATGTCGTCGGGGTGAATGGCGGCCATCCAGCTATGGCCCAGCGCCTCTTCCGGAGACAGGCCGGAAAAGGTGACCCAGCGTTCGTTCGTGTAGGTGAGTTCGACCCTGGGATTGAGGATCCACACCAGGGCCGGGAGGGATTCCGCAATCAGTCGGAACCGGGCGTCGGTCTCACGCAGGCTGATCTCGGCACGCGCCTTCTCCACGGCTGTCCAAGTCCGCTCGGCCACGTCCTCAGCCATCGAGAGGTCGTCCGTGGACCAGACCCTCGGGTCAGCCGAATGCATGTAGAGAATGGCCGTGAGCGTTTGGTCCTTCAGCAGCGGGACGGCGAGAGCCGACCGGGCATTGATGGTGCTGTAAGCCGTCTGAACGTCGGGATTATCGGCGCGAGGGTCTTTTCTGATATCTTCAACAAAGATGGGGCGCCCGTTCCTGAGTTCGGCCATCATCGTCGGCAGGAAATCATAGAGGCGGTAGGCTCTGCCTTCGTTGCTGATGACGCCCTTGGACCATTCGCGCTCAACCAGGATGATGCCGCGCTTGTCGTCCACCTCGCCATAGCCGGCGCAGTCCACCTTGAGGAAATGGCCGAGACTTCGGGCCGTCGCCTCCATGATGGCGTCCGGATCGTCGAGGCTGCGCAGCTGATCGTTCAGATTCAGCAGAAATTCCTGGCGCTGCTGGGCGAGGGCGATCTGTTCCTTGATCTTCTCGCTTTCGGTGATGTCCCGCACCACGCCGTAATAACGAATCGGCTTGTCGCCTTCATAGACGGCGCCGCCCTGCACCAGAACACGGATGATGCGTCCATCTGGCCTGATGATCCGGTGATCGATGCTGAACGGTGTCTTGGTCCTGACGCTGAAGGAAATAGCCTGCCTGACCCTTTCGAGATCGGCCGGATGAAACATGTTTTCCAACTGATCGTAGGTCAGCTCGGCCTCGGGCGGGAGGCCCATGCTGACCTTGAAGGTTGGGGTGCCGACCATGACGTTGGTTTCAAGATTGCGGTCCCATGCGCTGAGCTTGCCGATCTCGAGCGCCATCTGCACCTTGCCGTTGGCGACACGCAGGGCCATCTCGGTGTTGCGCAGACGCCGCTCCAGCTCCTCGATACGGTGATTGGATCCCATGTCTTGCAATGTGCCATCGCCCTTCTTCTGCAAGGGCGATGCATCGGCCGACGATTTCCGATCTCGAGCATTCACGATGATGGTGCGCCTCGTTTACAAGCCGGATATCTTGTAACTCTCTGCAAAGATATAGGGTTTCGGGTCAAGTCTGAAACCCCCCGATGCACTTGAACGCGAAGGTATAGGCGAGGGCGACCTCCTCGAGACGGTCGAAGCGGCCGGCGGCGCCCGCGTGCCCGGCCTCCATGTTGAGCTTGAACAGGATCGGGCCGCCGCCCGTCATGGCGGAGCGCAGCCGCGCCACCCACTTCGCCGGTTCCCAATAGGTAACCCGCGGATCGGTAAGGCCTGCAAGCGCCAGGATCGCCGGATAGGCCTGAGGCTTCACGCCGTCGTAGGGCGAATAGGACAGGATGGTGCGGAAGGCGGCTTCGTCCGCAGCCGGGTTACCCCATTCCGGCCATTCCGGAGGGGTGAGAGGCAGTTCGCTGTCGAGCATGGTGTTGAGCACGTCGACGAAGGGCACCTCGGCGATGATCCCGGCGAAAAGCTCCGGCGTCAGGTTCGCCACTGCGCCCATGAGCATGCCGCCGGCGCTGCCGCCATGGGCGACGATGCGCCCATGGGAGGTGTAGCGGGCCTGAACCAGGGCTTCGCCGCAGGCGATGAAGTCCGTGAAACTGTTGGGCTTCTTCTCGCGCTTGCCGTCCATGTACCAGCGCCAGCCCTTCTCCGTTCCACCACGGATATGCGCGATGGCATAGACGAAGCCGCGGTCGACGAGGGACAGGATCCCGGTGCGGAAGGCCGCCGGCATGGACATGCCGTAGGAGCCATAGCCGTAGAGCAGGCAGGGCGCGGATCCGTCGAGGGCGACCTCGCGCCGGTGGACGAGGGAGATCGGCACCTGCTCCCCGTCGGGAGCGGTGGCGAACAGGCGGCGGGTGACGTAATCGGCCGGATTGTGCCCGCTCGGCACCTCCTGGCGCTTGCGCAGGCTGCGTTCCCCTGTGCGCAGGTTGTAGTCGATCACCTCGCTCGGGGTGGTCATCGACGAGTAGTGATAGCGGATCACGTCCGTGTCGAACTCGTAGCCCGCCGAGAAGCCCAGGGAATAGGCCTCCTCGTCGAACGCGACGCTCTCTTCCCGGCCCGTCGCAAACTCCCGCAGCACGATGCGCGGGTTCGCGTTCTCGCGTTCGAGGCGCACGAGATAACGGGCGAGCGCCACGTGGGACAGGACCATCGTGCCGGCGCGGTACGGCACCAGATCGCGCCAGTGATCGCGCCCTGGCGTTGCAACGGGGGCCGCGACGATCTTGAAGTCCTCCGACCCGTCCGCGTTGGTCAGGATGATGAGATCGTCCCCGTGATGCTCCACGTCGTATTTGAGCTGCGGCGTGCGCGGCTCGACCACCCGTGGTGCGGCCGACGGACCGGTCCGGTCTAGGAGCCAGATCTCGGACGTTTCATGGTCGCTCGCCTCGATGAGTACGAAGGCATCCGACTGAGTGGTGCCGAGCTTGACGAAGAAGCCCGGATCCTTCTCCTCGTAGACGACCTGATCCTGATCGGGGCCAGTGCCGAGGCGATGGAGTTTGACCCGGACCGGGCGGTGGTACTCGTCGAGTTCCACATAATAGAAGCTCGACGAATCGTTGAGCCACACGGCGCCGCCGGCGGTCTGGGGCACCGCGTCTGGCAGATCGGCGCCGCTCTCCAGGTCGCGGACGCGTATCGTGAAGTATTCCGAGCCCTTGATGTCCGCGCCCCAGGCAAGAAGCCGGTGGTCGGGCGAGTGATCGGCTCCGCCGAGATCGAAGAACGGATGGCCCTCGGCCTCCCGGTCCCCGTCCAGCATGATGGTCTCAGGTCCCTCGTCGCGCGGCTGGCGGCAGACAAGGGGGTGCTGTCCGCCCTCGCGATAGCGGGTGAAATAGGCGTAAGGCCCATCCGGCTCGGGAACTGAGGAATCGTCTTCCTTGATGCGGCCGCGCATCTCGGCCACGAGACGGGCCTGGAACTCCTCGGTTCCCGCAAAGGCTGCGGCCGCGTAGGCGTTCTCCTGCTCCAGGCAGGCGCGAATATCAGGATCGAGGGCCGCAGGGTCCTTGAGAACCTCCTTCCAGTTCTCCGCCTTCAGCCAGGCATAGTCGTCCCGAACCTCAGTCTCATGCATCGCAAAGACGTGCGGTCTTGCGGGAATCGACGGCGCAACAGGCAAGGGATGGAAGGGGAGGCGCTCAGTTTTCATGAAATCTTCCGGTGAGAAGCGTCGGGCAGGGATTATGCACAGACAACTCCGATTTCCCATGTCAGGTCCCAACAGGGCAAGACAAGCGCCCGGATGTTCTGCTCAAGTGCCTTTTTAGTTACTTCTTCGGTCCCAAATGATGAAATTCATGTGATCGAGAGCCTAACCTATGGGTGCAGGGATTAACTTTTGCTCCCGGGTATATTGCACAGTGCAAGATGTTACGAAGTTTTCCAAAGTTTTCCTTTTGAACATCTTGCATTGAGGCTGAATTTGCCATACTTGGACGAACAGGCACGATTTCTGTGCAAGTACGGTGCGGTTCTAGGAAGAAGCAAGCATTGCTTCAGACGAGAATGCTCAAAGATAGGTTGAAAAGCTTTTTTGAGCCGTTCCAAAGAGCCGGAAAGGAAGAAAATCAAAATGAGCGACAACATCGCTGCTTCAAACTACATTGAGCTGGCTGCCGACATCGTTTCTGCCTATGTCAGCAATAACTCTGTTCCTACGTCCGACCTTCCGACTCTGATCAACGAGGTCCATACGGCTCTTCTTCGTGTCGGGGGCGGCACGGTGGAAGTCCCGGTCGAGGCGCCCAAGCCCGCGATCCCGGTGAAGAAGTCCGTGACTCCGGACTACATCGTCTGCCTTGAGGACGGAAAGAAGTTCAAGTCGCTGAAGCGCCATCTGCGCACGCAGTACAACATGACCCCCGAGCAATACCGCGAGAAGTGGGGCCTGCCCGTCGATTACCCGATGGTGGCTCCCAATTACGCGAAGGCCCGCTCCGAGCTCGCCAAGGAAATGGGTCTCGGCCAGCAGCGCCGGAAGCGCCGCTCCTCGCGCAGCGCCAGCTAAGCGACTTTCATTCGTTGAAATCAGCCGCCCCTCGGGCGGCTTTTTTCATTCCCGGACTCCAGATTCCTGCGCAAAGTGGCTTCGATAGGCCGCCGGACTGGTGCCAAGGCGCGAGCGGAAATGGTGGCGCAAGGTTGCCGCGGAGCCGAAGCCGGTGGCGCCGGCAATGTCCTCGATTGAGTTTCGGGTCGTCTCGAGCAACTCGCGGGCGCGGATTAGGCGCTCGCCGAGGAGCCATTCGCCGGGGGGCAGGCCCGTTGCAGCCTTGAAACGGCGCAGGAAGGTTCGCGTGCTCATGCCGGCCTCCGCGGCCAGCATGTCGATGGGCTGCTCCTGGGCCAGCCGCTGCCGCATGCGGTCGAGAAGGGGAGCGAATCGCGCTCCCTCCCGCGCCGGTGGAACGGGGCGCTCAATGAACTGTGCCTGCCCGCCTTCGCGATGCGGCGGCATCACAAGGCGGCGGGCCAACCGGTTGGCGATCTCGGGACCGAAATCATTGCGCACCACATGCAGGCAGAGATCGATCCCCGCAGCGCTGCCGGCGGAGGTCAGCAACCGGCCCTCATCCACGTAGAGAACGTCCGGCTCGATCTTGATCTCAGGATAGGCTGCCGCGAGCTGTTCCACGTAGTGCCAGTGGGTCGTTGCACGCCGGCCCGACAGGAGGCCGGTGGCAGCCAACGCGAAGACGCCGGAGCAGATGGACATCAGCCGCGCGCCGCGTCCATGCGCACGTCTCAAGGCGTCGACAAGCGCTGGCGGGACCGGATCGGCGGAGGCTCCGCGCCAGCCGGGAATCACGATGGTATCCGCCTGCTCCAGGATTTCGAGTCCCCCATCGGCCATGATCTGGAAGCCGCCGATGGCCCGCAAGGGGCCAGGCTCGATGGCGCAGACGGCGAAGCGGTACCAGTCCAGTCCTATTTCCGGGTGCGGCAGCCCGAAGATCTCGACGGCAATGCCGAATTCGAAAGTGCTCAGGCGGTCATAGGCGAGGGCGACGACGAAGCGGTTTGGCATGATGTTTACGTCTGTTGGCGGGAGCGCCACTTTCCACCATGACGCCTGTGCGGAAATCTGGCGACGGCTTTTCCACAAGGAGGTTCCCATGCCCACCAGTTCCGTCGCGGCCATTCCGGCTGCCGCACCTGCTATCGCTCAGGCGCATTTCGCCGCTCGCCTCTCGCTGGAGACCGACTGCGCTGACGTGCACGAGGCGTTCGTGGATGGCCAAGCCGACTTTGTTCTCCTCGATGTGCGTGGGCCCAAGGCCTATGCCCGCAGCCATGTGCCGGGCGCCCTCAATCTTCCGCATCGGGAGATCACGGCAGAGCGGATGTCCGCTTGGCCCGACTCGACGCTGTTCGTGGTCTATTGCGCCGGCCCGCATTGCAACGGCGCCGACAGGGGCGCGCTGCGGCTGGCGCAGCTCGGACGTCCCGTGAAGCTGATGATCGGCGGCATGACGGGCTGGGCTGACGAGGGCTTTTCTTTCGCGCAAGGGGTTGAACCCGGAGCCCTGAACGTCATGTCGGCAGCGTAAATCCCGCCCGATCCCCCGCCTAAAAAGGCAGGGAATCATTGCGGCCTTTGTGCGGGCGGCTTCTGCGCTGTCCCGGTTATCCTCAGTCCTATCAACAGTTTTGAATCACGTTGACAACTAGGAATATGCCCCCACTATCAAAGGAGGAAGGGGTACCCCTTCCTTACTTTATTTACGGGAACAAAACATGAACACTGAAGACGGCGATGCGGTTCATCAAAGTATTGCCGCAGCAGACTTTTCAACACGGGAGAAGGCGGGTTCGAAGAGGCGTAAAGGGCATGGGAAGAACGGAATGGTGCCGGCCACAGGACAACCGGCAGGCGATTCCCTGACGCGGGAGGCGCGGCGCCTGCTCGGCGCGCTGGGCCAGGCAGAGACCTGGGCCTTCGTCGATCCGACGGACCCGTCGAGCGTGCTTATCCACAGGCGCCGAGGCGGCGTCTCGGTTGGGGCAGGGCGCTTTGCGGCGGCGTCGGCGGACGCGCTCGTGCGCGAGGATCTCGCCTGCTGGCAACAGGCAGCCTCGGGCCGCCGGACTCTGCAGCTGAGCTCGGCCGGCGAAGCCCATCTGCGCAGGATGTCCACGCCCGATGCTGACCTCGCCTTCCTGCATCAGCATCGCGAGACCGTGGTGGCGAGTGTCGAGACCGCCACGGGCACGACGCGCGTGCGAATCGACACGGAGGAAAGCCCCCTCGACTGGCTGCGCCGGCGCCGGGATCGCAATGGCGAACCGATGATCGACGAGACGGCCTACCAGGCGGGGGAGCGGCTTCGCACCGACATCATGCTCGCAGGCCTCCTGCCGGGCGTGACGGCGCGATGGGACGGGATGCCGAAGACCGGCGGCCCCGCCTCTCCGGGCGAGGCCACGGACCGGATGGTCGCAGCGCGCCAGCGGCTCCGCCACGCCTTCGATGCGGTCGGGGGCGATTTCAGCGACCTGCTCCTCGACCTCTGCGGCTTTCTCAAAGGGCTGGAGCAGATCGAGCGGGAGCGGCAATGGCCTGCGCGTTCCGCCAAGGTCGTGGTGCGCCTCGCGCTGGGGCGCCTCGCGGAGCATTACGGCATCGAATCGACGGCACGCGGACCGGCGGCCTCGCGCGGCATCAGGGCTTGGCAGGCGGTGGTGATTGAGGGCGGGCGGATGTGAGGGCAGCTGCTCTCTTACTCCTTCCCGTCATGGCCGGGCTTGTCCCGGCCATCCACGTTTTGGGAACCGCAGCGCTGCAAAGACTTGGATCCCTGGAACAAGCCCGGGGATGACGAGGGAGGTGTACTTACCCAGCCAGCGCCATCTGCGCATCGCGGCGGATGCGCTCGACCATGGATCTGACGCCGTTCGACCGTTGCGGCGTCAGATGCTCGGATAGGCCGAGTTCCTTGAACAGGCCGAGGGCATCGGTGGAGAGCGCCTCGGATGCGGTCTTGCCGTCATAGAGGGAGATCAGGAGCGCCACCAAGCCGCGCACGATGTGGGCGTCGCTATCGCCGATCAGATGCAGAACAGGCTGGCCTGCGGAGGATTTGACGTCCGTCTGAAGCCAGACCTGGCTCGCGCAGCCTTGGACCTTGTTGACGTCGCTATGCGCCTCGTCCGGCAGCGGCTCCATCAGCCGGCCGAGTTCGATGAGGTAGCGATAACGCTCCTCCCAGTCGTCGAGCAGCTCGAAGTTGGAAACGATTTCGTCGATGGTCGGCAGCATGGAGAACCTGTGATTGCTGCCGCTCATATAGCCATCGGGCCGCCCTTTGGCGACGGGTGCGGTGGATTTTACGTGCGAGGCTTCGAGGCAACCAGCGCACGGTCCTCCGGCCGCAGGGTATCGGCAGGCTTGGAGGCGTCCGCTAAGGGGAAGCCCGAGGTGGTCATGATCTTGTCGACCACGGCCTGCTTGGCGCTGTCTGGCAGGGCCTTCCAGACGGTCTCCAGGTGGCCCGGACCCTCGGCTGCGTGAGGCGGACTGGGAGCGGCGGGCTCCTTGGCCTTCGGCGTGACGAACGCCTCGATGGCAGCGGTGCCTGCGCCTTTCTCACGGACCGGCGAGTAGTAGAAAATCGCGCCGACGATCAGGATGAAACGGATAATGGACAACATGAGTGGTGACGCTATGGCCTGAAGCGAACAATGATGCAGCACCATAACGGACCCGGCGCCTCCCGCGTAGGCTTGTCATGGGAAACCTGCAAACAGGATGAATGAAACCTTGCCGTCTCTGGGCGGCGTCAAGTCATTGTGCTGTAATAGGAAACTGAAGCGCTGTTCGGTGCCCCGCAGCCTGCGGAGGACGGAGGTGACGCCGATGCCCGTCGCCTCGGTCGAACGGCTGCGGCAATTAGGTTTCGTTTAAGCGCCCTCTGTCAGTCTCATGGCCAGAAGGACGGCGAGCGATCCTGTCGCGGGCTTGTCCTTTCGGCTGCGTGGTCCAAAACGACCTCATCCTTTGAGAACGGAACGATCCCTTGCGCGAAGCTTTTGCCGATCAGCCCGATGACGATCTGGACCTTCCCGCCGTGGTGCGGCGCAAGGCGCCGGCACGGCCGCCGCAGCGGCGCGCCGCGAAGCCCCAGCGAAGGCCGGGCATGGCCGAGCAGGCCGCTGCTTTCGTGTTCGGTCACCCGCGCCAGATTCTCGCCGCCCTGTTCCTGACCGGATGCGGCGGGGCGATTGCCTGGAATGCGCTGGCGCTGCAGAGCAGCCGCCATCCCGCGCCTCTCTTCAACACACGGGAAATCGTGCTCGCGCCGGAGCCATCTCCTGAGGCCGAGGCCGACCAGCTCCTGCCGCCGGTTCGCCCTGGCACTGAACTCGCTTCGCAACCGGCGACGGGGCCTAGCCCGCATGCATTCGTTCCGCACGTAGCCCCAGACACAAGTGCCGCCGGCGCGACGGCAAAGCCCGTGGCGCGCAGCCCGATTGCGGAGATAATCCGCAATGGCGGCCAGCCCGCTCCGGCCGTCACGCCTCAAATGCGCACGCAACAGTCTGCGCCCGCAGCAACACCGCCGGCGGCGCGCAGTGCCGCGCGCGATCCGATCGCCGACATGATCCGCATGGGCGGGCCCGTGCCGGTGCCGCCAGGCAATGTAGGCCGGACGGATCCCGGCGACACGATCCTTGCCGGACAGCGCGCGCTGGCGCGGCTTGGCTACAGCGTGAAGGTGGACGGCGTGATGGGAACTGGGACGCGGCAGGCCATTGAGCGCTTCGAGCAGGATAAGCGCCTGCCGGTCACGGGCGAGTTCAACGCGCGCACCTTACGCGAATTGTCCGGCGCATCCGGCATCGCGGTTCAATAGTGGCGCGCCTTCGCTCCGACTTCTGGGTTTCCGCCTATCTCCGGCGCTGCTCGGTGGAAGGTCTCGATGCGGCCCTGCGCAAGCGCGGAGCCGCCGAGGCCGGAGCGATCTTCGTCAAGGTCGATCATCTCGACGGCACCGCTAGCCTGTACGGTCCCGCGCCGCAGCTCTTTCTCGACGACAGCGGCGAACGACTCTTCGCCTCCGTCATGCAGGGCGTGACGCCCCTCGACGTGGAGGAGCGCATGACCCGCGAGCTGCGCTTCGATCCCGATCTCTGGCTCGTCGAGGTCGATGATCGGCAGGGCCGCCACTTCCTCGAACTGGCCGAAGGCGATTAGTCCTTTGCGTTGTCTCCGGACAGTGCCTTCACTCCGAGGATCGCCTCCACGAGCGCGAGGGCAATCGGGCCGGGAACGTCCCGCACTTCGCGAACGAGCTCCCTGATCGCCGAGAGCGGATAGGACAGGGCAGGGTGCAAGGAGAGGAAGATTCGCGTCGCATTCCTCCAATCCATGCCAAGCGCTTTCAAGGCGAGCGCGAGCAGGCGATGCCGTCCGAGTTCGAGCACCCGCCACTCCGTCGTCAAGGGAAGCCCGAGGAAGGTGGAGAGAAGAGCCTCAAGCCGCTCCGCATCGCCCCTGCGGCTGACCGCCAGCATTTCTGCGACATCCTCTTCGGTCAGAGCGCATGACAGAGTGGTGCGGCGCTGGGCCAACGTTGCGGCCACTTGGGTGCAGATCGCAGCGCGGCGCGCGGCATCTGCTGCAAGATAAAGGGGCGCTTCGTCGCCTGCCGGAAGATCGGTGCGCCTGAGAAGGATGCGGGCAAGAACCGGCTGGCAGCGCGCGCGCCGCACCAGGAGCTTGAACGATGCCGTGTCGGGGAGAACGGCGGGATTGGCCGCAAGAGCCCTCGCGACGGCCTCCTCGCCGAGAAGCAGCAGCCTGCGGATCGCTGCGGGATCGAGACCGGAGCGCGCTGCAAGCCGCACGCGCCCGGAAGGCGTTGCGAACTGCCGGCGGTTCATCGTCTCAGGGAGATGAGTGGCGTGCTGGAGCACGACAGCGCGTGCTTCAGGCGAATGCTGAACGAGATAATCGAGAACGGTTGCCGGCGCATCGGCACAGGGTGCCAGGATGCGGGCGAGTTCGTGCAGCGTTGCGGGGTCGGCGCGCGGCAGGGAGCCGAGCATAAGCGCCTCGAAGGTTTCGATGCTTTCCCGGTCGCGGGCGGGCGCGGCGACGAACATCTCCGCGTTCACTTTCAGGAGAGCGGCGCGCATGTCCGGCGTCGCGGTCTCGGACGACCCGAAACCCGATAGGTCCGACCACAGATCCGGGTTCGAAGAGGACGCCATACTGGAACTCGCTTCAACGCAACTGCGCGAAGGCTAGGGCGTGCATCTTAGCGCCTCATTAACGAGCGTCCGATGCACGGAATATGGGCGACCTCAGCCGGAACATAAGCGCGGCCGTGAATGTTGTTTTCATGTCAGGCTCTGCATTTTTCAGCATGTTAGAGCCCGGCGGAAACCATCTGTTAACCATAGGTCTCCTTTTGTGAGTCAGTCGTCGAGGCAGCCAGTGGCACCATAGAAGAGGAGGGCAAGATGCAAGACGTCTGGACGAGATCGCCAGGAGTGGTGATCGCATTCCCGGATCGGTCGGAGCGGCCGCCGCGTCCGCATCTGTCCGCCAACGAACCCAGGGGTGAGATCCTTCTCTTCACGGGCGTTCGCTACGAGAGGCCGGCTCCCAATCCTGGCCCTTCGCATCCGGTGGTCTCCAACGGCCGCGGCCGTCGCCGTTCCTGATTGTTTGAGATTTTCATTGCCGCAGTGACGCCGTTAGGCGTCGTTCAAAGGCTGGTCACGTCGCACAGCATCAGCGTTGCATCCGGTCCATAGCTCGCGAGCTTTGCCCCCAGGCCCGGAACCGCGATCACGCGAAAGCCTGCCTTCTCCCAGAAGACTTGCGACTTGTTAACGGCCACCAGCGACAGGTTGCCGAAACCCGCCTCGCGCGCATGCGTTGCCAGCCGATCCGCGATCTGCGCCGCATATCCCTTGCCCCGCGCCTCGGGCAGCAGGGCGACATCGTGGATGTAATAGGTTGTAGCCGGGGACGGGATCTTGCCCAGGAGCCTATTCAGGGGCGGCGGCTCCGCGAAGCGCCAGGGATGGGTGAGCGCATAGCCGATGGCGTGTCCATTCTCGTCCAGCATGAAGCAGCCCTGCGGATAGAGGCGCTGTCGCTCGGCCAGAACCTCGGGATCCTCCGGGTGGCTGAGATGGATCGCGTCCGCCAGATCTGGGACTTGGCCCAGATCCTGCGGGGTCATCGGCCGCCAGGGCATGCCCCTCAGGCGTCCTGCTCGGCCGTGCAGGAAACGGCCTTCGCCATTTCTTCCGCCTGGGGCCGCAGGCTGGGAGCAGGTGCGACGACACGCACGATCACGAAGCCCTGAACCTCCGGTGCAACGATCCGCACATCGCGGGACGGGTCGTTCTCGTCCTCGGCGGCCCGGGCCTCGTCGAGCTGGCGTGGGGTCATGGCGACGATTTCGAGTTCGCCGCGCACGGCGGCACGATCCGTCACCGCGAAGAACACGCCGCCCGTCTCCTTGTGGAAGGAGAACGAGAGGGGTAGCGAGCCCGCGCGGGTAGCAACCCGCATCGGCCCGTTGCGCAGGTCAAAGGCGCATGTGGCGACCGCCACGGCGGGATCGGGGTTGGGCAGCCACGTGTTCGCGCCGCCGGGAGCGCTGACGATCTGGGCCTTATCGGCGGTCAGGGTCGCCTGGACCTTGGAGAACGCATCCTGATCGGCCAGATAGGGGCTGCCCAGAATGGCCGCGATATGGATCCCGACGGCGATGACGAGGCCGCAGAGCGTGGCGATGACGAAACGGCCGAATCCTCTCATGCGCCGCACTCCAGCCGCTGGATGACCGGCATGTCGCTGACCTCGAGATTGGCCCCCGCCGCGCCAGGCGGATCGTAGAGGCGCAGCGCCACCGTGAAGGAGCCTCCCGCGGGAAGCTGGAGCCAGTTGCCGGGCTGCACATTCCGCGACAGGGCGATGGAGAAGCGGTCCTGCGCGTCGCGCAGCACCTCGGCGGACGTGAAGCTGCTGCGCCCGAGTTCGGAGGCCGGCAGACGCCCGGCCTGGTCATACAGCGTGAGGGTCCAGACACGGGCGATCGGCGCGACGGGGCCGATGCTGTAGGAGCAGGCCGAGTCGAGGGGCCTGCCGTCGTTGTCCACGCTGGCCGTGAACCCCATTCCTTCGCCAGTGGCGAGGGGAACGTCGCTCCGGCGGGCGATGATGGCGCGCATGTAAGGATCGGCTTCAGGGGCGCCGAGCTTGGGCCAGGCCTGCCACGGACCAAGCCGGAGGCTGCCGAAGAGCGGGGCGCCGTTGATGGCCCAATAGGCCGAGCCAAGGCCGAGCCCCAGCGCCAGGATAAGCGAGTAGACGACCAGAATCGCTGTGGGGACACGGCGGATGGACACGGACAGGGATGGCCTCGATGGCGCGCGCATCGAAGCGGCCGCAGGGGCGTTCGTCAAGAGAGCCTCACTCTGCATGGTCAGGGCATGGCGACTTGGCGAGGGGTATTCACGGCCGCCGAGCTGCGCGGCGCCTCCGGAGCCTTGCCCGTCGTGACGGTGCGGTCGACCGACTGGAACAGGGTGCCGATCCCGCCGAGAACCTCGTACGACTTGCGCGACAAGGTGCCGGCGAGGAATGACTGCGAGGCGGACTGCGCTTGGTCCGCTGCCGGACGGTTCGCGGAGGCGACGCGGTTGGCGTTGGCCGGGCTTGCACCGGGGATCGGGCGGATCTCCAGGTACTGGTGGGCGACATTCATCACTTCGTGCCATGTCATGGCGGGAAGCGTACCACCGGTCATGTCGTTCATCGAGGTGGAATCGTCGTTGCCGTACCAGACGCTCGCCACGAGGTTGCCCGTGTAGCCCACGAACCAGGCGTCCTTGTAGCCGTTCGTGGTGCCGGTCTTGCCCGCGACCGGTATGCCTTCGAGCATGGCGCGCTTGCCGGTTCCTTCCTCGACCACCTTGTTCAGCATGAAGTTCATGTCCTGCACCACACGGGTGTCGAGCACCTGCTTGGGCTGGGTGTCCCGGTCACGATTGAAGATGACCTCGCCGGAGGAGTTGCGTACCTCCCAGGCGGCGTAGGGATCAGCGCGCTTGCCGCCATTGGCGAAGACCGCATAAGAGGCCGCCATGTCGATGACGGTCACTTCGGCGGCGCCGATGGGCAGGGAGCTGGAATCGGTGAGCGGATGGGTGAGGCCCATGCGCTTGGCCGTATCGACGATCACGGCGCGACCGGCCTTGGCGTTGCCCTTGCCGATCTCCAGCGACATGCGCACGGGAATTGAGTTGATCGAGCGCGCCAGGGCCGACGTCAGTGACATGGAGCCGGAGAAGGAGCGGTTGTAGTTCTGCGGGCACCAGTTACCGAGACAGATCGGCTGGTCGACCACGTTCGAGTTCGGCCTCAGCTTCGGATTGGTGGTCAGGGCCGCCGCATAAACGAACGGCTTGAAGGACGAGCCCGGCTGGCGCAGGCCGCCGGTGGCGCGGTTGAACTGGCTCTGGCCGTAATCTCGCCCGCCCACGATGGCGCGCACGGCGCCGTCGACATCCATGACCACAACGGCCCCTTGACCAGCCTTGTACTGGCGCCCGTGCTGACGAAGCATGTTCTCGATGGTCTGCTCCGCATGGCGCTGCAGAGCCGTGTCGAGGGGTGTCTTCACGATCAGCACGCGCTCATTGCCGAACTTCTTCTGCGAGGCCTGGAGCTTCACCTGCTCGAACGCCCAGTCGAGATAGAAATCCGGCGTGGTCTCGCGCTCCCGGTTGACCGGGGTGGCCGGATTGCGCCGGGCGATCTGGATCTGACCCTCGGTGAGGAAGCCGGCTTCGACCATGTTGCGCAGCACCTCGTTCGCCCGTGCGCGGGCGGCCGGCAGGTTGATGTGCGGGGCATACTTGGTCGGCGCCTTGAACAGGCCGGCCAGCATGGCGGATTCCGCGAGCGTCAGGTCTTTGGCCGGTTTGCCGAAATAGTAATCCGCCGCCGCCACGGCACCGTGAGCGCCGCCGCCCATATAGGCGCGGTCGAGATAGAGCTTGAGGATCTCGTCCTTGGTGAGGTGAAATTCGAGCCAGATCGCCAGGAAGGCTTCCTTGATCTTGCGCTCGAGGGAGCGCTCGTTCGTCAGGAAGAGGTTCTTCGCCAGCTGCTGGGTGATGGAGGAGCCGCCCTGCACCACGCCGCCGCCCTGAGCATTGACCATGAGCGCGCGCAGGGTGCCGAAGGGATCGATGCCCCAGTGATCGTAGAAGCGCCGATCTTCCGTGGCGAGTGCCGCTTTGATCAGGTGATCCGGGAAATCCTCAAGCTTGTAGGAATCGTCGAGGTTCAGGCCGCGCCGCCCGACCTCCTGGCCATAGCGGTCGAGGAAGGTGACGGCGAGGTCCTGGGTCTTGAGCCAGTCGTCCTCGGTCTCCTGGAAAGCCGGGAGAGCGAGCGCCAGCATGACCACGGCGCCGGCCGCGCCGAGGGTGGTCGCCTCGCTCGTCAGGTCGAGGAGAACACGGGGAGCGCCGCGAAACCGCAGGCACTTCATCTTCTCCGAATACCATTCCCAAGCGCTCCCGACGCCCCGGCCGCCCTGGAACAGGGCCGAGTTGAGCCAAGCATCGAACGCGAGCGCGGCACGCTTGATCCGTGTCGTGAAAGGGAGGGGAGGCTGCTGGCTCACGGCGGTCCTTCGGGGCAGGTCAGGCGGGCTGACCTCACCTCATATTATGGTCGTTCGGTATCCTAGCGGCAACGCTGAAGCGCGGCGAGGCTGATATATATAACTCCGAACCTTGTTTGTAGGTTCACGGAGATTTACCTCTTAGGGGCTAAAAGGCTGCGACACGTGCGGTTTAGCACTTTCCTTCAAACCGCCTCAAAGAGACGTCAAAGCGCCCACATGCCAAATGCCGCACCCGCCTTTCAACCTCAGCCGGAGGATCAACCCTTCTGGCGCTTGAAATCCCTCGAAGCCATGAGCATCGAGGAGTGGGAGAGCCTGTGCGACGGCTGCGGCCGCTGCTGCCTCGTGAAGCTGGAGGACGAGGACACGGCCGAGGTGATGTACACGAATGTGGGCTGCACCCTCCTGGACGATCAGACCTGCCGCTGCCGCGACTACCCGAACCGTCAGTCCAAGGTGGCCGATTGCGTGCGCCTGACCCCGCAGGCGGTCCGGAGCCTCTCCTGGCTGCCCCAGACCTGCGCCTACCGCCTGGTGGCCGAGGGTCGCGACCTCTACTGGTGGCACCCGCTGGTCTCCGGTGACCCGGAAACCGTGCATGCGGCCGGCATCTCCGTTCGCGATCGGGTGGCCGGTCCCGAGGAGAACTTCACCATCGCCGAACTCCTGGAGCGCATCACCGATTGGCCGATGGAAAATCCCGAAGATTAAGGCTTATCGGGCGCTGCTTCCGGTCAGAAGGACCCGCCGGTCCTGAAGCCTCCGCCGCCGAAGGATCCACCCGTTCCGAAGCCGCCCGGCTGAGGGAATGGGATGCCTCCGCCGAAGCCGGAATCCCAGGGGCTCGGGCCGTGATGGAAGCCGCCGCGCAGCACTTGGCCGAGAATCGCGCCGCCGATCGCCCCTGTGAGGACGCCGCCGAGCACATTGCCCAGCGCAGCCTCGTTGCCGAAGGTGCCGTAGGGTGTGTCATAGCCCTGGCTGCGTAGCTCCTCCAATTCCTGTTCGATCATCGCCCGCCGCTGGGCGGTTTCCTTGAGCTGGCGGTGAGCGTCCACCGCCTGGCGCAGCGCCCGGTTGATCATCACGTCGGTGGCCTGGATGCGCCGCACGATCGCCTCGTCCTGGGGCGTGGGGGTGCGCAGGGCTTCGTCATAGAGCTGGTTGAGATCCTCGCGCTCGTCCGCCGCTGCCAGCACCGCGACGGCTTCCCGATAGGGCGCATCGCCTTCCAGCACCGAGGCATCGTGGGTCCGGTCCAGCTCCGTGAGCGCCGAGCGGGATTCAGTGAGCCCACGCTCAGCCTCTTCCACGGCCTCCTTGCTCTGGGCGGCCTTTTCCTCCAGCGGCGGGATGCCCGCAGCGACGAGCGCCTGGCGTTCGAGGGCGGTCAGCCGGCTCCGAACGGTCCTGAGGTCATCGATGATGCGGCGGGCGTGCTCCCGCAGTCTTTCCGGGATCTCGTTGAGCAGGGCGTAGTTGGCCCGTGCCTTGTCATAGCCGACGACGCGCGCCACGAGGCGGTCCATATAGCGGGTGAAGGGGCCGGCTCTATAGGCGGAGGTGCCGAACTTTCGATTCCACAGGTACATGAACAGCGGATCGGCCTCATAGGGGCGGCGCTTCTCGTCCCGGTCGGTTTCCGCCTGCACGGCCTTCTTCTCAGCCTGTTGGGCCTGTCCGGTGATCTCGGCCACCCTGGCGCGGGACGCGATCCATTCGGGGTCGGTGCTGACCCTGGCCTCGACATCCCTGCGCAGGGCTTCGACCTGAGATAGCGCCTGTTCCAGGGCATCCACGGCGGCCTGCCGCCGGGCCTCGGCCTGCCTCACCCGCTCCTCGGCCTGACGGCGCCGCTCGGTGAGCTGGCGCAGGGCCTCCTGGCGGCTGTTGAGCACGCTCAGGGCCTGGCGTTCGGCGGCATCCAGTTGTCCGACGACCTGGTCCTGCCGGATGGCATCGAGCTTCAGCCGCGCCAGCTCGCGGAATGATTCCGTACGCTGGATCCGCAGGCGGCCGACCTCCTCGGTGGCTCGGGTATAGGCAAGCTCGCACTTCGCCTCCTGCTGGCGTGCCTTGTCGATGGTCTGCTCGATCTGTGCGATTGCCTGACGTCCCGAAATCATCGCCCTACCATTGTGTGATCGCACCATTGAGAACCGGCATCTGGTAGTCCACGTCGAGCTGGCCCCGGCGCTTCTCGCCCACGCGGTTGCGCTGCACGATGCCGTCGTCGTTCTTGTCCTGCTGCACCCGCATGGCGGTGTCCTGGCTCACGCGCACGCCCCACTTGGATGCGGTCACCGTGCGGCCATCCTCCTCGCTCGTGACCGGCAGGCTGAGGATGCGCCCGTCGGGCGCGACCGGCTCCACGATCAGGTAGTAGTTCCGGCCGGTCGGGTTGCGCTCCGGCACACGCCAGACGCCCGTGGGCTCTCCGGGACGGGAGACGATGCGCAGCACGTATTCGCGCCGCAGCTCCGCGCGCAGAACCTCCAGGTCGTTGAGGGCCTGCCGGGCCCCATTGGCATCGCCGCGGGCGATTGCGGCTTGCCCGTCGGCGAGAAGCCGGTCAGCCCGTTCGCGGGCCACCGGCACCTGGGTCTCCCGCAGTACATCCTCGTGGCCCTGCGTGAGGGCAACGGGCAGCCGCTCGGCCAGCTCGATCCGGTTCCGCTCGGCCTGGGCCTGCACCTCGGCGGCACGCTGGCGGGCGGGCTCAACCACGCCGAACTGGTACGCGCCCCAGCCGAGGGCCAGCAGCGCCAGCAATGTGAGCAGGCGCCGCCCGACCCGCCCCCGGTTCACCCATGCCCTCGCCACCGTGCGGGCGAAGCTAGGACCGGGCGGCGTATAGACGAAGCGCTGTTCTTTCAGGGCCTGCACGCCCTCCTGCAGGATCCGGTCCGGGACCTCGATCCCCTGTCCCCGGTAGATCTCGCGCAGGCGCTGCAGCAGCTGAGCGTCGCGGTCGCCTTCGCTGAGCTCGCGACTGACGAGGTTCTCCTGATGGCGGAGCGTGTCCACCACGTCCATCGCGAGCATCACCTCGTCGAGGTTCCGAGATGGGCCGGCGGGAGGGCTCGCGGGCGGTGTGGCGACCAGTTCAGCCATTGGCCGGGAGCGCCTGTCCTTCCGCCACGAGGCGCGCGATGCGCCGCTTGCCGTCCTCGACTGCATCGCGGATCTCCGCCGAGTTCTGGGTCGAGAGCCGGCGCATCTCGCCGATGATCTCCTGCGAGCGCTCCTGGAACGTGATCACCGAATCCACGAGCTTCTTCACCGCATCGGCCCGGATGGTGGGCCCGTAACCCGCCTTCACCGCAGCCTCGCCGACCTGATCGCCGATCTCGGCCAGCACCTCCAGGCTGCGGGAGACGCCTTCCTTCATCTCGTTCAGGGTCTGAGTCGACTCGTTCAGGCCGAACATGCCAGTGAACGACGCCTTCAGCGCGGTGAACACGGAATCGTTGGTGGAGAAGAAGGAGACCGCCTGGGCATAGACGCGCTCCTTAGCGTTCGTCATCTGCATCAGGCGCGCCATGATCACTTCGGATGTGTTGTAGCCGATCGTCAGGTTGTCGGAGAGGTCCTTGGCGATCTGGTAGCGCTTCTCCTCGTCCTGGGTGCGCCGGAGCTGCTCATCGCGGGTTAGCTCGAGGCGGGCGCGTTCGGCCACCTCCGTACCCTTGAAGTTCACGACCGTGTCGGAGGCGCGCTGCAGATCAGCCTTGGCCGCTTCAAGCTTCTGCTCGGCAGTTCGCAGCACTTCGAGGGCCATGACCTCGGCATGCTTGAGGGCGCCGCGAAAATCGCGATAGGCATCGAGGATGATCTGCTCGCGCTCGATCTGGTCCTTGGTGGACTTGGTTACATCGAGATAGACCTCCTTGATCCTGTCGAAGCGGTCGGCCACATCGCCTCGCGACACCTTCATCCAGACGTTGTTGATGCGCTCGAAGAAATCGATCTTCTGGTCGTCGAGTTGGTCGACCATCTTCTTGGTATCGTCGCGGATGGAGTTGAAGGACTCGGTGATCTCGCGGTAGCGCTCGCCGATCTCCATGGCCTGCGTCTGCTCACGCACCACCTCGTTGAACACGCTGGTCTGGCCCAGCGTACGGGCGATGATCACGATCCTTTCCTGATCCAGATCAGAGATCTTCTCCAGGAGGCCGTTGATGGGCGCGTCCATGGCCTGGGGCGGGATGATCCCGAGTTCCCGCAGGGCGGACGTTGCTTTGTCGAGGTATTGCAGGGGCGTTTTGACGACGATGTCGGACATGGGATCTCCTCCGAATCAGGGCACGGCCTCTCGGCCGCTCTGGGGATTGCCGGCGCAGCGCATGATCGGACGGCGGTGAAAGCACAGCGGTCTAATGTGCAATCGGAGCGAGGGTTCCAGGATGCGCCTGCTGCAGGGTCATAGCCTTCGCCTGCGATGAGCCGTGCACCGCGGTGCTACGAGCTGGTTTCCTGCGACGCTTTGCTTTCATCTTCGCCCGGGACATCGGTGTGCTCGCCCAGGGTTTCCCGGACGTAGAGCTTCTTCACCAGAACGTAGGTGACCACGGCGAGGGGGAAGCCGAAGATCAGGCCAAGCGTGCCGAACAGAACGCTGCCGATCAGAATGGCGAAAAGCGCCAGGGCCGGCGGGATGCTGATCATGCTTCTGGCCACCAGGGGGAAGATGACGTTGCCCTCGATCTGCTGGATAGCCAGCATGGCGAGAACGGTCCAGAGAGCGGCCTCTCCGCTGACGCTGAAAGCGATCAGAACCGCCGGAAGCGCACCGAGAATGGGACCGAGGAAGGGGATGAAATCCGCTAGGCCGGCGATGAGCCCGAGGGCTATGGCCGAGGGCAGGCCGATCAGCCAATAGGCCAAGGTCGACAAAACCGCCACGCATGCCATAGCGATCAGCTGAGACGTCAGCCATAGGCGCAGAGCCTGTCCGGACGCGTGCAGCGAGTCCTCGACCCGTTCATGATGACGGATCGGGAACAGCTTGACCAAGCCCTGCCGATAAAGGCGTGGCGCCGCCGCGATATAGATGCCGGCAATCACCACGAGGATGAAGTCCGCCAATCCGTCGAGAATGGCGCCGCCAACCCCGGCAATGCGCGCTGCCATGCTCCCGCTCGGCGCATTGTTCATGATCTCGGAAAGGTCGTCGCTGACGGCGCCGAGGCCGAGATTCTTGGCAAAGTTATCGACCGCAAAGGGCAGTCGCTCCACCACATTGGAGAACTGCGCCCGGACCTGCGTTCCGAACAGGGCCATCATGGCCAGGAGCACCACGAAGATCAGAAGCGTTGCGACCGTGAGGCTCCATCGGCTCGGCACCCGCAAGTAGCGCTCTAGCCCCTCGGCAGCGGCATGCAGGAGGAGGGCGACCAGAACGGCGCCGAAGGCCAGCAGCAGAACGTCCGACAGCTTCCAGAGCAGAAGCGCAAGCACCAGGAGACCGAGCGCGATGAGGAATTTGCGGATGAACTCCGCATCTCTCATGAGCCCCTGTCGGGAACGGTCCCGGTCATCCATCGTTTACGCCCTCTCGACTTGCGCATTGACAATGGAAACGGCGAAGCTTGGTTCCGACAGGATAATTGAGCGTATTCACTAAGAAATTAAGGACTAGTTCATTCTAACTTGACTGTATAATGCGATATGTATTCCCATTGTTGTGGAACGTTATGAGAGTTTCCTGGTTGTTTTGACATGGAGGGAAGTCAAATGACCTCGAATGTGATTTGTTTTGTTCTCGGGACGGTCTTTCCGCTTGCTACTGTAGGCTGGCTTTTCGTTCATTAAGTGAAAAGCGGACTATTTCTTCGAGTGTAAGTACTCGTTGTCCCGAAGTCTTATCGATGTGCATGCAAAACCCGCCTGAACCGATCAGGCGGGTTTTGCATGTTTCGACTGTTGGTTTTGCCTAACGAATGACTTCCGTGCAGGACTGATTGCCCCGAACATCTACGCTGCAGGTCCGTTGGCGGATGGAACCGGTCGTTGCGGGATCCGGGACCGCCACCACCGCCGGTCCGGACTGGGCCCTGGCATTCTGCTCGGCGGTGCCGCCCGCGATGCCACCGACGCCTGCGCCGATTACCGCGCCCACAGGTCCGCCCACGATCGCGCCGGTGACGGCGCCGGTCGCAGCGCCCGCAGCAGCGCCCGCAGCAGCGCCCTCTTGGGCAATGGCAAGTTGAGGCAGGATAAACAGAGCGGATGCAGAAAGCCCAATAGCAAGTTTACGCATAACCCGATCCTTCATCAGAATACATTTGATGAAAAACGTTGAACTTGCCCTCAATGTTCCTGCTGTAGGCAGGGTAGTCTGACGCCTCTACTTCGATGCGACGGCGGCACGCTTCGTTAACTCTTTCTGGAGCGACGAAGGCAGGTCGATCCCTGTCAGGCGCCAAGTGGTGCCGCTCAGGCGGAGCGTGACCCTGAATTGCCGGTCTCGGGGTTCGTCCGGAGTGAGCGGGATCGTGATGGCCCGGAAGCCCTGCGACTCAGACAGGATGAAGATCCGCCAGGCTTGTTGCAACGAGCCGAGGTCGAATGTGATTGCCTGTCCGCCCGTGCCCTCCCGCTGAAGCTGCTGCAGTTGCCCGTCCTCCAGAAGGTCGATCACCGCCTGAGGCGTGACGAGCTCCTCCAGAACCGGGTTGAGGGTGGTCGCTCCAGCTTGTGCGGCCAGCTGCCGGTCGCGCTCGCTGAGATTCTGGGTCTTCAGGAATTCTCCCAGGATCTGCCGGGCCAGCGAGACGCGCAAGGCGTTGAAATTGACGCGCTCAGAAATGCGCGCAACGTCCTTGGTCTGGACGGCCTTGGAAAGGTCGTAGAGCGCGACGAAGGGCGAGACCATGAAGATGGCCCAGCCTAAGAGAAGCAGGAAGCTGATGCGGAGGGTCCAGCGCATCGTCTCTCGAAGGTCGGAGGGATACGGGGCCATCCGCACGGAGCAGGGCGGCCGGTGAGCAGCCTCAGGTAAGCATGGTTCCGTCAATAAAAAAGGGCGATCGGGAGATCGCCCTCTCTCGAGATTGGCTTAAGCTGAAGATCAGCCGCGGGCGCGGGCCCGGATCATGAAGGTGTCGAAGGCATATTCGGCCACTTGGAACCAGAGGTATTCCTCGTTGCGGAAGCCGCGGACGCTCTCATAGATCTTCTTGAAGTCGGCATTCTTGCCCGAAACCTCGTCATAGACCTCGTTGGCGGCCTTGTAGGCTGCCTCGAGGATCTCCTGCGAGAACGGACGCAGCTGCGTGCCGGCGCCGAGCAGACGGCGCAGGGCCGCCGGGTTGCGGGCGTCGTACTTGGCCAGCATGTCGTTGTTGGCGTAGCTCGAAGCCGTGGTCAGGATGGCCTGATACGCCTTCGGGAGCTCTTTCCACTTTGCCTGGTTCACGAACAGGTGGATCGACGGGCCGCCTTCCCAGAAGCCAGGGTAGTAGTAGTACGGCGCGACCTTCGCGAAGCCGAGCTTCTCGTCGTCGTAGGGTCCGACCCACTCGGCGGCGTCGATGGTGCCGCGCTCGAGCGACGGGTAAATGTCGCCGCCCGGGATCTGCTGCGGCACGACGCCGAGCTTCGCCATCACCTGACCGGCGAGGCCGGCGATGCGCATCTTCAGGCCCTGGAGGTCCTGAACGGTCTTGATCTCCTTGCGGAACCAGCCGCCCATCTGCACGCCGGTGTTGCCCGCGGGCATGCCGTACAGGTTGTGCTTGGCGTAGAACTCGTTCAGCAGGTCGTTGCCGCCGCCGTGGTACAGCCAGGCGTTCTGCTGGCGGCCGTTCAGGCCGAAGGGCAGGGCGGTGCCGATGGCGAAGGTCGGGTCTTTGCCGAAATAGTAGTAGGAGCAGGTGTGGCCCAACTCGACGGTGCCGCCGCCGACCGCATCGGCGATCTGGGGCGTGCCGACGATTTCACCGGCCGCGAAGGGCTGGATCTGGAACTTGCCGTCGGTGGCTTCCGACACGTACTTGGCAATGGTCTCAGCCGCGCCGTAGATCGTGTCGAGCGACTTCGGGAAGCCGGACTGCAGGCGCCACTTCACTTCCGGCATCGACTGGGCGATTGCCGGAGCGGCGACCGCGGTCGAGGCGGCGCCGACCGCCGTGGCCTGCAAAAACTGACGACGTTTCATAAAACTAACTCCTCCCTCTGGGGTCGTGACTTCGTCACTTGCGCCTTATTGACACTAAATCAGGTTCCCTCCGCAAGAACCCTGGGGCCGGTATCGACTAATGATCTATGCGCCTCTTGAAAACGTGCCGGCCTGCCTGGCGCATCGGATTGATCCCAAAAGTGCAAATCCACTTTTAAGTCCGATGCGCTAGGAGAGAGGCACGTCGATGGTGCAGGCCACCCCTTCGGGCCGGTAGACCAGGCGAACCTCGCCGTTGAGCTCGCGCGCCAGACCGTCCTGGATCAGGCGCGAGCCGAACCCTTTGCGCGACGGCGGGGAAACTGGCGGTCCGCCATGCTCCTCCCAGCCCATGACGAGGCGCGGCCCGGAGGCGGTCTCGAGGGTCGACCAGGACACCCGGACCCGGCCCTCGGGCGCCCCCAGGGCGCCGTACTTGGCCGCATTGGTGCAGAGCTCGTGCATGGCCATGGAGAGGCTCAGGGCCATGGAGGGGCTGACGCGGAGGTCAGGCCCTTCGAGCCGGATCCGGCTGCAATCCTCCGAGAGGCCGCGGTAGGGTGCAAAGGCCTGGGCGACGATCTCGACGAGGCCTGCGCCTTCCCAGTTCTCACGGGTGAGAATGTCGTGGCCCCGGGCGAGGGCAAAGAGACGGGCCTCAAAAGCGGCGTAGAGGGCGGGCAGATCCCGCGCGCCGTTGTCCCCGCGCAGCCGGAAGCTCTGGGATGCCAGGGACTGGACGGTGGCGAGCGTGTTCTTCACCCGGTGGTTCAGCTCGTTGAGCAGGAGCCGCAGGTGCTCTTCCGACCGCTTGTGGTCGGTGATGTCGATCTGGATGCCGTCCCAGACGATGCCGCCGGTCTCCAGCCGCCGCGGCGTCGTGATGATGCGGTGCCAGCGCGTCTCGCCAGTCTTGGCATGCCGCATCTCGAACTCCTCCTCGCATTCGGTAAGATTGCGAAGGCTCTCCAGCCGCCGCGCGAGCATGCGCTCCCGGTGCTGCGGCAGCACGAGGCTGTAGAGCAGATCGGGGTTGGACTGCGCTTCCTCCGCAGGCACGCCGGTGAGCCGCTCGCAGGTCCGCGAGACGTAGAGCACCTTGCGGGCGTGGTAGGCCGGGGAATGGCTCGTCTGGTAGAACATGCAGGTGGGCGCGTTGTTGGCGAGCGCGCTCAGCCGGGCCTCGCTGGCGCGCAGCTCCTCCTCGGCCCGCCGGCGCTCCGTCCAGTCGCGGAAGCTGACGCCGATGCCGCCGTTATAAGGGAAGACGTGGAATTCCAGGTGGCGTCCGGGGCGTCCGACCGCTTCCGCTTCGAAGGACAACGGCTCCCCGGAGAGAAACACCTCCTCGTAGCGGCGGCGCAGGTCGGTGCCCTCGGATTCGGGGAACATGTCCCAGATGACCTTATGGAGCATCGCCTGGCGGGGAAGGCCGAAATAGGCTTCCGCCGCGCGGTTGATGTAGCCGAAGCGCCAATGGGCATCCAGGGAGTAGAAGGCATCCCCGATGCCCTCCAGGACCACGGCGAGCTGCGCATTGACCTTCGCTTCGACCGTGCGGGCCAGCGCCCGCTGCAGGGCATCGTTCAACGCACCGCGCGGAGAGCCGGAGATCGAGGCCACGAGATCGCTTGTGAGCTGCTCCATGTCGATGGATGCGGCCAGGGCCGGCTTGGGTATGTTCATGATCTGAAACATAATCACGGTTTCACACCGTGAGCAATCGATCCACCGTGGCGCAAGGTCGAGTTTTCGGGCGGGTGGTGCGATTCCGCACATCGAAGCAGCGGCTCAAGTGCGCCAGCAATCGGCAAGCAGGTCCGAGAGGCGAGCGGTCACACGGTCGGTGCCCCGAACTGTCCATGGCACGCTGAGACCGGCCGAGCCTGCTCCCGGAGCATTGCCCGACAGCAGCAGCCTCTCGCCCTCCCAACGCGCAAGAAATCTGGTGCCGCTCAAGAACCGGCAGGCTTCAGGCCTGCCTCAGGTCGATCAGGATTCGGCTTGAACGGAGTTCTTGTCGAACGAGGACGCCTTCGGGATGCTGAAGGCCTCCGCGGCGCAGATCACGGTGAACAGGGCGATGACGCCGACGATCTCGGCGAAGCTGACAAGCGTGGAAGACAGATCGCCCACATAGGCAAACGCGCCCGAGACGAGCGCGACAACGACAGCCCAAAACATCATGGGCCCTCTCCCCGGCTAAGCTTATTGCGGCTACATAACACCTAACTAGCCCAAAAGTTCCTAAAGCCAAGCTAAAAGATTCCTTGACCGACGGTTTTTGGCAAGCGGCGATACCCTACCATGGATACTTTCCATGACGGTTTTTTGAAGGCCTGTCCATGCGCCCCGTGATCGACCGCGTCGTGCCGGATATCGCAGCACCCGACAGCGCCGTGCTGGAAGAGGCCCGGCTGGCGTCCGACCAGCGGTGGCAGGCGGCTCACAGAAGCCTGATACAGCGCATCCCCGCTCTGCACGCCGTCGAGCAGGGGCCGCCCGCCGACCCGCTGCCGTGGCCGGGTTCGCTGCGGATCGCGGCGTTCAACGCCCAGCGCCTGAAAGACAGGCGGGCGGCCAGGTGTCTGATGGAGCAGGCGGGCGCGCAGGTCACGCTGCTGAGCGAGGTCGATCTCGGCATGGCCCGGTCAGGCAACGCGCACACTATCCGCGACCTGACGGCCGGGTCGGGGGAGGGCTATCTCTACGGCGTCGAGTTCGTGGAGCTCGACCTCGGCAGCGCCGACGAGATCGAGCACTGCGCCTGCCGAAGCAATGCTCGCGGCCTGCACGGCAACGCCATCGTGACCGGCCTTGCCCTGGAGCGCCCGTGCCTGATCCCGCTCGAGGAGAACGGCCTGTGGTTTCCCGGAATCAACGGGCTCCAAAGACGCATCGGCGGGCGGATGGCACTCGCCGCCCGGATAGCGCAGGCGCCCCGGCCGCTCTGGATCGTGAGCACCCATTTGGAGAGCAAGACCGACCCCGCCGACCGGCAGGCGCAGATCGGGGCCCTGCTGCGGGCGCTCGACGCCATTGCCCCCGGTGAGGCCTGCGTGATCGGCGGCGACTTCAACACCAAGGCTCTGCCGCGCGGCGAGAACGAGCGGCATCTCCTGATGGAAGAACCCGAACGCACCGAGCCGCTCTTCGCCGATCTGCGCGCTGCCGGGTTCGAATGGCGGCACGCCAACCTCGCGCTCCCGACACAGACGCCGGGCCCGACGAACAAGCACGAGCCGCCCTTCGGCAAGCTCGATTGGATCGTCGTGCGCGGCGTGGAGCCCCGCAACCCGCAGGTGATCCCGGCTGTCGATGAGCAGGGCAGGGCGGTGTCGGACCACGAGATGATCGCGGTGGATATTCATCTCTAGTCCTCACTCAGGAGTAGTATTCCTTTCGAGCACACGGGCGGGATCAGCATCCTGGGGACAAGTCAAAGAACTGGTAGCAAAACCTCTGGTTGAAAAGGCCAGGCTGTGATCTGCTCAGCTAGGCTGTGGAGCGCGCCCAGGGTCCCGCAAGCGGACAGGTCGCCAAAGGCAGCCAAAGGGGGAGCAATGAAGAGCAGTTGCGTTCCTGCCGGCATGGCCGTTGTCCTGACGCTGTTTCTGGGCTCTTGCGCCATTCGCCCCGTTCCGGAAGATGTGGCGATTCCGACCCTGGAAATCGTGAAGCAGTGTTTCTGCGAGACCCGCAAGGCGGCCTTCGACTCCGCCGTGGCCTGGCTCGTCCACGACAAGGATGTCGATCCGGAGTCGAAGCGGATCGGTGCCACGTTCTACAACACCGACCGTTCGATCACCGAATTCCACCCGAAGCTGTTCAAGGGCTCTGTCTATACAGTCCTCAATTTCTTCTGGGATACGGGTGTCGCCTACAACTACGCCTTCGAGATGACGGAGACGAACAACGTCAACACCGAACTCAATTTCCTGAAGCCGCTTACGAATTCCAGAAGCCTCGGCCTCAAGGCCGCGGTGGATCGGGAGCGGCAGAATCTCAGATCCTTCACCGTCACGAACACCTTCAGCAATTTGATCTCGAAGACCCAGGATGAGTATTGCCAGGGCAAGGTCGTCCCGGCGAATTATGCCTATCCCATCGCCGGGCGGATCGGCATGGACGAAATGATCCAGACTTTCGTGAACCTGACCCTGCATGCAGGCTTGGGGCCAAAGGCCGGTGAGCCCGCCGGACCGCCGACCATGGTGGACGAACTCGGGTTCACCACAACGGTTTCCGGGTCGGCAGCGCCGAAGGTTGTCTTTTCTCCGGCCGGCGTGAATCTCAGCCCCGCGGACGTATCCTTCTTCGCTGAGGCCAAGCGAAAGGATTATCACAAGGTCACGATCGGCCTGGCTCTGCCAACCGCCGTGCAGGCCCAGGTCGATCCGATCCGCGGTGCTCTTTCTTCGAATAGCTTCTTCGGACGCCTTCTCACCGCCTCAGGCGGGCCGACACAGCAGGCTGCAGCCCAGGCCGTCAATCAGGTTCTCACCCTGCGTGCCCTGGACAGCAGAAGGACCGTCATCATCAACGAGTAGCCACGAGGGAGACGTGTTATGGCACAGCAAGGGAACTCCAACGACGCCCCGACACCGATCTATCCGCAGGGACCGTCGCAAATCCCGCTCGACTCGGTTTTCCGGTTCATCGGACTGCTCCGGAAGCACGGCCAGACTTCGCAGTTCAGGAAGGAGGCCGAGAAAGCAGGCGCCTTCGTCACGGCCGACCCGGGGACCGTGAAGTTCATCAAGGACTTCGTGGCCGCAAATGCGAAGATGCGCAACGATCCGCTCGGCGCGAGGGTGATCAGGCCGCCGGCTGCGATGGCCGTGATCAAGACGATGGCTGCCGATCAAGGCCAGCATAAATGCACCTTCAAGTAAAAGGGCACGTTGTCTAACACAACATCCTGGGAATGCTCCGTCCGATGTTGAGACCAGTCGTCTTCTACACCACGAAGAAGTCTTTGTAGGTGAGGCTGAGCTTCTTGGCGAGCGTGGCGATCTCCACAGCTTTGCTCTTGCCCGAGCCGTCTGCATCGTAAGAGAGCACGCCCTTGGCCTTGTCGTAGACGATGTAGTCGTTCTCGTCTTTAGCCTTGGTCCCGATGGTGAAGAAGTCCTTCTTCAACTGCACCGGCTTTGCCTCCGTGCCCTTCTTTCCGAGCTTCGCGAACACCTTGTTGTCGAGCCAGATCCCATCGTCCTTGACCGAGAAGTCAACGATCTTGTCGAGATTGCTCTTCGTGTTCGGCTTGGTGTCGAACACGAAGATGTCCTGCCCCTTGTTGCCGGTGAGCGTGTCCTTGCCCAATCCACCGTAGAGCACGTCCTTGCCTGTCCCACCCGTGAGCCTGTCGGCACGGGTGGTGCCTTTGATCGTCTCGACGGGGACGTCGTCGAGCGTGATCGTGAACGCGGCATCGGTGGCGATGCCGCCCTCGTCGACGATGCGTACGACAACGCGATGCGAGGTGCCGCTCTCGTAGTCGAGCAAGGCGCCGTTCGCCACGACGAGCTGGTTGCCGGAGATAGCGAAGCGGCCGCCCGCATTGTCCGCGAGTTCGAAGCGCAGCCCGTCGCCGGGAGTGGGATCGGTGGCCGAGAGCGTGCCGATGACGGTGCCGGGGCCGGCGTTCTCTGTGACGGCCTGCTTGCTCAAGGAGGCTTGTGCCTGCTGCAGGACGTATACGCCGCTTGCATCGGTCACCTCGCGGATGCCCTGGTTGAAGAGCTGCGTGCGCTCGCTCACGGTGAAGGAAGCGCCGGTGAGGAATACGGTGCCGTTCTTGTTTTGGCTGTGGGCGAGAAGGGCGGTGGCCTTGTGGTCGAAGGTCAGCGAGCCGGTGCTGGTGAGCGTGATCGCCTCAACGCCGGAGATGTCGACGGCGCTGAGATCGTGGTTGCCGGCCTTCAGGTGCAGCGCGTCCGTGCCGCCGCCGGCGTGGAACGCCGTGATGCCCGACAGGCGCTCCTCGTTAGCGACGATGATGTCGTTGCCGCCGGAGCCCTGGACGATCTCGATGCCGGTGAAGACATCGGGTGCGGTGAGGTCGAGGGTGCCGGCCTCGATCATCCGGAGGGTGTCGGTGCCGTCTCCGCCGTCGAGGCTGTCGCCGGCGGTGAGGCCGCCGGCCCGCACTTGGAAGAGATCCTCGCCCTGCGTCCCACTGCCGTGTTCCTGCCCCTCGCCGAAGGCTGAAACCGGCGTAAAACGCCGCTGATAGATGTCGTCGCCGTCACTGCCTTGGCTGTGGGAGGTCCAAGTGACGAGCCAGCTGCCATCGGGCAGACCTGTCACGCTCGGCTGCGACTGGCTGTTCGTCCCGTCGACATCGACCTGATGATCTCCTCCGACGGGATTGCCGTCCTTGTCGTAGCGCTGCTGGTAGACGCGCACGAAGGAAAAGTCCTCGCTGGTGAACCTCCAAGCGACGAGCCAGCCGCCATCGGCCAAAGCCGTCACGTTCTGCTGTGAAGGATTGTTGAAGCTAGGAGGGCTGACCCAGATCTCCGGCCCGACGGCAACTCCGTCCTCGTCATAACGCTGCTGGTAGATGCCCCTCTCAAACACTGATTCCCATGTGACGACCCACCCGCCCTCCTTCAGCGCCGTCACGCTCGGATACCGTTGAGTGCCTTGCTCAAACGTATTGACCAGGGTCTCCGGCCCGACCGCTTTTCCGTCCGTGCCAAAACGCTGCTGGTGGATTTCGTCGCTGGCGTCGTGTCCAGTCCCAACTCTCGACGTCCATGTGACGAGCCACCCGCCGTCGGAGAGCGCCGCCACGCTTGGATTGCTCTGGGAATCGGTCGTATAGGTGTTGACCAGGGTCTCCGGCCCGACCGTATCCCCGTTCTCGTCATAGCGCTGCTGATAGATGCCTGAGCCGCTGCCGTCCTGATCGAGCGAGGCCCAAGTGACGACCCATCCGCCGTCGGTGAGCGCCGTTACGCTCGGAGTGGCCTGGATATAGGTCGTGTAGGTATTGACCAGGGTTTCCGGCCCGACTTTAGTTCCGTCCGCGCCAAAACGCTGCTGGTGGATGTCCCTGGTGACATGCGAATACCATGCGACCACCCACCCGCCATCGGCCAAAGCCGTCACGCTTTGACCGTCGACGTTGGTCGTATCGGTGTTGACCCGAGTCTCTGTGCCGACTTCAGTCCCGTTCTTGTCATAACGCTGCTGGTAGATGCCTAAGTAGTTGAAGGACTGATCGAGCGCGGTCCACGTCACGAGCCATCCATCGTCGGTCAGAGTCGTCACGCTTGTTGCGTACTGAAAGCCGGCTGTATCGGTGTTGACGCGCTGCACGTCTCCGACACGAACGATCGATCCTGCCATGTCTGCCCCCGAAATCCTGTGCCCACTCGCCGGATCATGCAGAACTCTCCAATCCGGGAGCCGCTCATAACCGGTGAAGCTTCCTAGGTTTATATGCCGATTTTGTGAGTGGCGCCACGTTAAAGCGTGGCAATGGCTGCTTCGCCATCATTGCCTCTGCTTTGTTTCAGGGCATGATGCGCGTCAGTTGCAGGGTGCTGACGGTGCTTACGAAGCAATTCAATCGCTCCGGTAAAGCTTTGGGATGTTCATGGCCTCGCCATCGACCGATGCCTCAATTGATCTCTGTTTCCAGAGCGGACAGTCCACGTATAGTTAGGTTATCGAACCATCATGCCGGATATCATTGCCTCCCTGGAGGCTATGTATTCGGCGGCTAGTAAGAATTATACTTGACATTTCAAGTTTTTGTTTACTGTACATTGCTCATATGTTCTGAGTTTGGTCGCTTGGAGTGTAACTCTGTTCAAAGCGAGCCTTGATAGGAGAACTTTCCGTGAACCGGACTGGGGCACGGCTGTCTCCTGGCCGTCCTATCTCGAGCAGGGGTACAAATTTCACCTTGACAGCGTTACGCTGTTAGAGTACAAAACAAGAACACTGACGAAGTGTGAATGAAGCGCCCCCGCCGCATTCACCGCGTCGGACAAACCTCCACCGCCCGGCGCCCCCGCTTGGGCGGTTTTTTGTTGGCTGTTGCGATGCGCCAGAGAATTGAAGTCACGGACGAGCAGAGGCAGCAGGCCTGGGATATCTATGCCCGCGAGCCGCACAAACATCTGCCCGACATCCAGGCCTTTCTCGGTGTCAGCGCCGGCACCTTCGTGCGGATGCGCGAGCGCTGGGGCTGGCCGGCGCGCGAAGTGGCCCTGACCGAGAATGCCCTGAGCAAGGCTGCTAAGGACGAAGGCGGCGCGACCGGCATCGCCAAGGGCGCCGTCGCTTCGGTGAACGATGCGGCCCGCGCGTTGGCACAGGCCACGCGGGTGCAGATCGACACGCTCATGGACGAGCAGCGCAGGGGCCAAGCCAAGGATCACGACAAGACGGCCCGCAGGCTCGCGTCCTATGCGAAGACGCTCGCAGCCGCCCGGGCGCTTG
>JAESFL010000237.1_pt1 | contig 47084 bp, 37 predicted proteins | sample 9269401 | NCBI WGS metagenome assembly JAESFL01 (sample SAMN14506025, study PRJNA617098) | algae metagenome | isolation source: Gloeocapsa sp. UFS-A4-WI-NPMV-4B04 and co-occurring heterotrophs from desert... | place: USA: Utah | collected 2006-10-01 | reverse complement strand
GCCCGCCGTGTCACAGGCGCAAGCCGTGTTCATCGCGGTCGGCACCCCGTCGCGCCGCGGCGACGGCTTTGCCGACCTCTCCTACGTCTACGCCGCAGCGCGCGAGATCGCCGAGGCGCTCACCGGCTACGCCGTGGTCGTCACCAAATCGACCGTCCCCGTCGGCACCGGCGACGAGGTCGAGCGCATCCTGCGCGAGACCCGCCCCGACCTCGATGTCGGCGTCGCCTCCAACCCCGAATTCCTGCGCGAGGGCGCGGCCATCGACGACTTCAAGCGGCCCGACCGCATCGTCATCGGCGCCGAGGATGCCCGCGCCGCCGCCGTCATGCAGGAGGTCTACCGCCCGCTCTACCTCAACGCCGCGCCGATCCTGCTCACCGGACGCCGCACGGCCGAGCTCACCAAGTACGCCGCCAATGCGTTCCTGGCCACCAAGATCACCTTCATCAACGAAATCGCGGATCTCTGCGAGCAGGTCGGCGCCAACGTGCAGGAGGTCGCCCGCGGCATCGGCCTCGACAATCGCATCGGCTCGAAGTTCCTGCATGCCGGGCCGGGCTATGGCGGCTCCTGCTTTCCGAAGGACACGCTGGCGCTGGTGAAGACGGCGCAGGATTACGGCACGCCGGTGCGGATCGTCGAGACGGTGGTGGCGGTCAACGACCAGCGCAAGCGGGCGATGGCGCGCAAGGTGATCGCGGCCTGCGGCGGCTCGGTGCGGGGCAAGCGGGTGGCTTTGCTCGGCCTGACGTTCAAGCCGAACACCGACGACATGCGCGACGCGCCCTCGCTGTCGATCATCGCTGGATTGCAGGATGCGGGAGCGCGGATCGTGGCCTACGATCCGGAAGGCATGGAGCAGGCGCGGCCGCTTCTGCAGGGCGTGGCGTATGCCGAGGATGCCTATGCCTGCGCGGAAGGGGCGGACGCGCTGGTGATCGTCACCGAGTGGAACGCCTTCCGGGCGCTCGATCTGGCCCGGCTGAAGGGGCTGATGGCCGCCCCCGTCCTCGTCGATCTGCGCAATGTCTACGCGCCTGCGGAGGTCGAACGACACGGCTTCGCCTATTTCGGCATCGGGATTGCCTGATGGCAGCCTCCGGCCCGACATCTGTGCGATGCCCTTTTCATAGTCACCTCATCTGTTGAGTCGGCGCGTTGCAACTTGCAAGCGCAGCAACGCGACAGCTCCGACCAAAATCGACCACATGCGAAAAGCGAAAAAGATTTTTCTGAACCTAACTCAATATTCGCGACACCCTCACCACTCTCAAGGCGAAATGGTGGCAAGTTTCGAACTTACCCCAATTGCCACGACTGATATTTGTTGTTTTCGGCATCTTGCCGCTTTTCGGCCACCAGCGATCCACTGATGAATACGTGCCACACAATCTCCCAATCTCTCTGGATTAAGGGAGAGGTTGCAGCCAAGCGGGTTGGACGGTCCTGTCGGTCAGATTAAGAGTGCCTCTTAAAACCTGCGGTCGTCGGCCACCCTCCACAGGGCGCCGGAGAAAAGCCGAGGTTTCACGAGACATTCGCGGTGCGGGCGATAGGCCCACGCCGAACGGACCCCCGGTCCCTGCTTCACGAGCGTAAACGGATCGACGTGACAAACCGCAAGAACATCGCGATCGTCGGCCGCGCCTGCCGTCTGCCCGGGGCTCAGAACGTCGAGGGGCTGTGGCAGCTTCTCACGGAAGGGCGCTGTGCCGTCTCGCGCATCCCCGAGGACCGTTGGTCGCTTCAGGCCTTCGGCCATCCGCGGGCGCAGGAGCGCGGCAAGAGCTACACCTGGGCCGCTGGCGTGCTCGACGACATCTGGTCGTTCGATCCGGGCGTGTTCGGCATCTCGCCGCGCGAGGCCGAGCAGATGGACCCGCAGCAGCGCATGCTGCTGGAACTGACCTGGGAGGCGTTCGAGGATGCGGGCCTGCGCCCCTCCGCGGTGGCCGGCAGCCATATCGGCGTGTTCGTCGGCGCCTCGGCCCTGGATTACGGCAACCTGCGCATCCTCGACCCGTCCTCGGGCGACGCCTACGCGGCGACCGGCAACACGCTCTCGATCATCTCGAACCGCATCTCCTACATCTACGACCTGAAGGGCCCGAGCTTCACCCTCGACACCGCCTGCTCATCCTCGCTGGTCGCGCTCAACGCCGCGATCGCGGCGATCGAGGCGGGTCAGGTCGACACCGCGGTGGTGGCCGGCGCCAACATCCTGGCGAGCCCGTTCAACTTCATCTCCTTCTCCAACGCGCAGATGCTCTCGCGCACCGGCCTGTGCCAGGCGTTCTCGTCCACTGCCGACGGCTACGTGCGCGCTGAGGGCGGCGTCGTGCTGCTCCTGCAATCGGCAGAGGCCGCCGCCCGAAGCGGCCGGACCGTGCGCGGCGTGATCGCGGCGAGCGGCGTCAACTCGGACGGGCGCACCACCGGCATCTCGCTGCCCTCCGGTCACGCGCAAGGGGCACTGCTGGAGCAGGTCTACCGCGAGGCGGAGATCGACCTCGACAAAATCGCCTTCGTCGAAGCGCACGGCACCGGCACCCCGGTCGGCGACCCGATCGAGGCCAGTGCCATCGGTTCCAAGCTCGGCAAGCCGCGGCGCGAGCCGCTGCCGATCGGCTCGATCAAGACCAATATCGGCCATACCGAGCCGACCTCGGGCCTCGCCGGCCTGCTCAAGGCGAGCCTCGCGCTCGAGAACGACCTGCTGCCGCCCTCGCTGCACGCTCCCGAACTGAACCCCGAGATCCCGTTCGAGGTGCTGAAGCTCGCGGTCAACCGCGCGCCGCTGGCGCTCGCCCGCACCAAGGCCGAACGCTTCGCCGGCGTGAACTCGTTCGGCTTCGGCGGTACCAACGCCCACGTCGTGCTGACCGACCCGGCCCCCGTCGCCGCGAACGACGAGGCGGGCCGTGCGCCCGAGATCCTGCTGCTCTCGGCCCAGAGCCGCGCCGCCCTCAACGATCTCGCCCTCGACTACGCTGCCCGCCTCGACGGTGCCGCGCCGGACGACGCCGCCCGCGTCGCGGCCGCCGCGTTCCACCGCCGCGAACGCCTGTCGACGCGCCTCGCCCTGCCGATCGCTCCCGGCACCGATGTGCCCGCCGCCCTGCGGGCGCTGGCCGAGGGTGAGGATACCGAGGCGGCCGTCGTCGGCACGGCGGTCGAGCGCCAGGCCGAGGTCGCCTTCGTCTATTCCGGCAACGGCAGCCAGTGGGTCGGCATGGGCCGCGAGGCCTACGAGGAGAGCGCGACCTTCCGCGCCCGCTTCGATCAGACCGACACGCTCTTCGAGAAGCTGTCCGGCTGGTCGCTGAAGGAGGCGATGTTCGCCGAGGATCTCGAGGCGCGCCTCTCCCTCACCCGCGTCTCGCAGCCGCTGATCTTCGCGATCCAGAGCGCCTCGACCGCGGCGCTCCGCGCCAAGGGCCTCGCGCCCCGCTACGTCCTCGGCCACAGCGTCGGCGAGATCGCCGCGGCGGAAGCCGCCGGCATCCTCAGCCTGGAACAGGCGGTGCGGGTCATCTTCTTCCGCAGCAAGCACCAGGAATCGACCCGCGGCTTCGGCACCATGGCGGTGCTGCTCGGGCCGGTCGAGGAGATGGAGGCGTTCCTCGCCGACTATCCCACCCTCGACATCGCCGCCTACAACAGCCCCAAGGCGATCACGGTCGCCGGCCCCGAGGCCGACATCGAGGCGGCGATGAAGGCGCTGGCGCGCAAGCGCCGCCGCGGGCGCAAGCTCGATCTCGAATACCCCTTCCACGGCCGCCTGATGGATCCGACCGAGCGTCCGCTGCTGCGCGACCTCGACGGGCTCAAGGCCTCGGCCGGCCACACCGCCATGGTCTCGACCGTGACCGGCACGGTGCTGCCCGGCGCCCAGTTCGGCGCCGGCTACTGGTGGCGCAACATCCGCGAGCCGGTGCGCTTCTGCGAGGCACTGCAGGAGGCGACCCGCCAGGGCGCTCGCGTCTTCGTCGAGGTCGGCCCGCGCGCGACCCTGCTGCCGCATATCGGCGACGCCATCGAACCGCTCGCCATCGAGGTCGCCTCGGTCGGCGTGATGCACCGCAAGCCCGCCGGCGGCGATCCGATCGCCAAGGCGGTGGCCGCCGCCCTCGTCGCCGGTGCGGCCGTCGATGAGACGCGCCTGTTCGGTGCTGATCCGGCCGGCATCGTCGCCCTGCCGCTCTACCCCTGGCAGCGCCGCCCGTTCCGCCTCGCCGAGACGACCGAGGGCGCCGGCGCCGCGCCGCGGCCCTACCACCCGCTCGCCGGCAACCGGCTGGCGCCCGACGGCCTCGAATGGCACGGCCATCTCGACGCGGCCCTGGTGCCCGAACTCGACGACCACCGCATCGACGGTCAGGTGATCCTGCCCGGCGCCGCCTTTGTCGAGATGGCGCTGCACGTTGCGCGTCAGGCGCTGCGCACGGACGCGGTGACCCTCGCCGACGTCGAAATCCTCTCGCCGATGGTCTTCGCCGAGGATTCCCTGCGCGAGGTGCTGGTGCGCCTGTCCGGCTCCGGCAACCAGATTCAGATCCTCAGCCGCCCCCGCCTGACCCCGACGCCGTGGCAGCTCCACGCCTCGGCCAAGATCATCGAGGGCGATTTCCCGGCACCCGCCCGCCGCGACCTCGCGGTGCCGGCCGAGCACGCGATTTCCGGCGAGGGACTCTACCGCCGGGCGCTCGCCTCCGGCCTCGGCTTCGGCGAGAACTTCCGCCAGGTCGCGGCCTCGGCCCGCATCGACGAGACCACCATCGTCTCCGAACTGATCCCGGCCGAGGCGGACGAGCGCTACGGCCTCGTGCCCGCGCGTCTCGATTCCTGCTTCCACGGCCTGATCCTGCTCTTCGCCGAGCTGATGGGCGAAGGAGCCACCAAGGCCTACGTGCCGGTGCGCTTCGGCGAGGTGCGCCTGCTGCGCCCCGGCGCCGCGATCGCCCGCGCCGAGATCCGCACCCGGCGCTGCAACGAGCGCTCGATCCTGGCCGATTTCACCCTGACGGATGCCGAGGGCGCGGTGATCGCCACGATCCGCGAGGGCCGCTTCCAGGCCCTGCGCGCCAAGGGCGGCAGCGACCTCGACGCCTACGCCATCACCCAAGGGGTCGAGCGCGCCACCGAGCCGACCGCCCTGCCGCTGGAGCGCCGTCCGAGCGTGGCCGAGCGCCTGCGCCCGAGCCTCGCCGCCGTGACCGCGCCGGACACGGCCGATCTCGGACCGGGCCATCTGCTTCTGGAGGGTTGGGCCACCGCCCTCGCCTATCGGTTGGCCGAGGGCCTCTCCGAGAAGGGCAAGGTCGTGCTCGACGGCCGCCTGCCCGAGGCCCTGCATCCGTGGGCCACCAACGCCCTCTACGCCCTGGAAAGCAGCGGCCTTGCGACGCTCGACAAGGGTGTCTGGCGCCTGCGCCGCGACGTGACCCTGCCGGCGCCCGAAGAGACCATGCGCTGGATCGCGGCCGACCATCCGGAACTGGCTGCCGAGCTGGTGCTGCTGGCCGACACCACCGCGCTGGTCGGACGGATCGTAGCGGGCGAGGCCGTCACCGCGGCGAGCCTGCCGCCGGCCGCGCTCGACGCCTTCCACCTGCGCGGCGCCACGGCGCGCGCCGCCGCCGAGGTCGTCGCCACGATCGTGGCGGAGGCGAAAGAGCGCCTGCCGTCGGATCGGGCGCTCCGCATCCTTCAGGTCGGCTTCGGCCCGCTCTCGGCCCGCGCCGCCACGCTCGCCCGTGCGTCTGACGCCCGCCTGACCGTGCTGGAAACCGACCGGCGGCTGGCCGAGCGGGCCCGCCTCGGCCTGCCCGGCTCGGTCGCGGTGTCCGAAGCCGCCGACGCCCTGCCGGCCGCGTCCTTCGACCTCGTTCTCGCCAGCGACGTGCTCCACCGCTCGGACAAGGCCCTTCCGGGCCAGCTCGCCGCGGCGCTCGCCTCGGGCGGGCTGCTGGTCGCGGTCGAGCCCGGCGCCTCGCTGTTCCGCGACCTCGTCTTCGGCCTCGCGCCGGACTGGTTCGAGCAGGCGGCCGCCGGCATGCCGGTCTCGCGCCTCGACGACGTGACGGGCTGGCAGCGCACCTTGAGCGCCTCGGGCCTCGTGCGGGTCTCGGCCGACCGCGCCATCTCGGCCAACGGCGACGACCTGCTGCTGGTGGCCGAGGCCCCGGTCCGTCCGGCCCTCGGCCACGGCCAGAGCTTCGCCTTCGTCGTCGGCTCCGACGACGAGTTCGGCGCCGAGACCGCCTCGTCCCTGGCGACCCTGCTGGTGGCGAGCGGCGTCCACGTCTCGATCATCCTCGATTCCGAGCAGTCGCTGCTCGAACTGGAGCGCGAGACGCCCGACACCGTGGTGTTCCTGGCTGGTGCCTTCGCCGGCGAGGGCGAGGCGGCGAAGCGTCTGCGCGACCGCTGCCTCAGCCTGAAGCGCTGCGCCGAGCATCTCGGCAGCCGTCAGACCCGCCTTTGGGTGGTCGCCCCCGGCGCCACCCGCGATGCGGGCGGCGAGGCGGCCGCGGTCGAGGCCGGCGTCTGGGCCTTCAGCCGGACGCTCGCCAACGAGGCGGCCAACCTCGACGTGCGCCGGATCGACCTCGCACCGGCCCTGTCCTCGAAGGACGCGGCCGAGCGGCTGCGCGCCCTGATCCTGTCGGGCACGGACGAGACCGAGATCGTGCTCGATGCCGACGCCACCCGCGTCGTGCGCTTCCATCCCGGCCGTGCCGCTCAGGGCGGCGGCGAGGCGGCTCCGGCCGCGCGGCTGGAGCGCTCCAACACCGGCGGCCTCAACGAGATGGTCTGGGGCCCGGCCGAGCGCGCCGCCCCCGGCCCCGGTGAGGTCGAGATCGCTGTGGCCGCCACCGGCCTCAACTTCCGCGACGTGCTCTGGGCGCTCTCGATGCTCCCGGAGGAGATCCTGGAGGACGGCTTCGCCGGCCCCCGCCTCGGCCTCGAAGTCTCCGGCCGCGTCACCGCCATCGGTGCCGGCGTGGTGGACTTCGCCGTGGGTGATTCGGTCGTCGCCTTCGCGCAATCCGGCTTCGCCACCCACGTGGTCGTGCCGGAGATGGTCGTCGCGCCGATGCCGGCGGGGCTTGACCCGGCCGCGGCGGCGACCGTGCCGGTCGCCTTCCTCACCGCCTACTACGCGCTCGTGACCTGCGCCCGTCTGCGCAAGGGCGAGTGGCTGCTGGTCCATGGCGGCGCGGGCGGCGTGGGACTGGCCGCGCTCCAGATCGCCAAGTGGAAGGGCGCGCGGGTCATCGCCACCGCGGGCTCGCGGGAGAAGCGGGCGCTGGTCGAAGCGCTCGGCGCCGAGCACGTGCTCGATTCGCGCTCGCTCGCCTTCGTCGACGATGTCCGCCGCATCACCGGCGACGGGGTCGACGTGGTGCTCAACTCGCTGTTCGGCGAGATGATGGAGCGCTCGCTCAACTGCCTGCGCCCGTTCGGACGCTTCGTCGAACTGGGCAAGCGCGACTACGTCGCCAACACCCATATTGGCCTGCGGCCGTTCCGCCGGAACCTCTCCTATTTCGGCGTCGATCTCGATCAGGTGCTCCAGCACCAGGGCGAGGACGGCGCGCGGATGTTCCGCGAAGTGATGGCGCTGTTCGCCGAAGGGGGCCTGCGTCCCCTGCCCTACCAGCCCTTCGCCGCCGACGAGACTTCGGATGCCTTCCGGCTGATGCAGCAATCGGGGCATGTCGGTAAGATCGTCGTCACGCCGCCCGCACCCGGCTCCGTGGCGCAGGTCCGGCGCAACGCCTTCACGGTCTCCGAGAAGGGCGTCCACCTCGTCACCGGCGGTCTTGGCGGCTTCGGCATCGAGGCGGCGCGCTGGCTGGCCGATCGCGGCGCGAAACGCATCGTGCTCGTCGGTCGTTCGGGCAAGCCGAACGAGGAGGGTCGTGCGGTCATCGCCGAACTCGCCGCGCGCGGCGTGAGCATCGAGACCAGGGCCTGCGACATCACCAGTCGCCGGGCGGTCGAGAAGCTGATCGACGGCATCGAGACCGCGGGCAGCAAGCTCGCGGGCGTAATCCACGGCGCCATGGTGCTGCAGGACGGCCTGATCAACGCGATCGAGCCGGAGACCCTGGAAGCGGTGATTGCGCCGAAGGTGATCGGGGCGCAGCATCTCGATGCCGCCACGCGTGGACGCAAGCTCGACTACTTCGTGCTGTTCTCCTCGGCCACGACCTTCATCGGCAATCCCGGACAGGGGTCGTACGTCGCCGCCAACGGCTTCATGGAAGGGCTCGCCCGCCAGCGCCGCCGTCTCGGCCTGCCGGCGCTCGCGGTCGCCTGGGGCGCCATCGGCGATGTCGGCGTGCTCGCCCGCAACAAGGCGGTAATGGAGACGCTCGCTTCCCGTGTCGGCGTGACGCCGATGGACGCCCGCCTCTGCCTCGACCTGATGGCCGAATCGCTGGAGGTCCAGGGCACGGCGAGCGACGAGGGCGTGGTCGCGATCGCCGCGATGCATTGGGGCAAGGCGCGCGAGCGCCTCGCGACGCTCCGCTCACCGAGCTACGCCAGCCTCGGCGGCGATCAGCAGGCCGAGTCCGGCACGGTGGCCGCGATCAATATCGGTGCATTGCTGCGATCCCAGGACATCGATTCGGTCCGCAAGACCGTGTCCGACGCCATCGTCGAGGACATCGCCCGCATCCTGCGCCTGCCGAAGGACGACATCAGCCGCGTGCGCCAGCTCTCCGAGATCGGCCTCGATTCGCTGATGGGCGTCGAGCTGGGAGCGAGCCTGCAGGAGCGCTTCGCCCTCGACGCGCCGCCGGCCGGCATCTCCTCGGGGCTCACGGTGAACGAACTCACCGAAACCCTGATCCAGGCGGTGGCGACACCGGTCGACGAGGCGGCGGGCGTGACCCTGACCCTCGCCTCGAAGCATGTCGGCGACCTCGACGCCGCCACGCTGGCGCCGTTCAACGAACTCGTCGAGAAGAACGTCGCGGACATCAAAGAGATCTTGCCATGACTCAGCCGACACGCCCGCAGGACGGGCGGGCCGCGCTCGCGAGCTTCGTCACCAACCGGCTCGGCCGCGCCAACGCGCGTCCGAGCCCCTCCCCCCTCGAGGACAAGGGAGCGGCGGGAGAGTCGATCCAGGATTTCGAGAAGCTGACCGGCTACCGCGAGCTGCGCCTGCAGCGCTCGGCCGCCGACCTGATCGGCCTGGGCAATCCGTTCTTCCGGGTGCACGAGACCCGCGCGGGCGCCAACACCCGCATCGAGGGCCAGACCTACTCGAACTACTCGTCCTACGATTATCTCGGCCTCAACGGTCACCCCGCGGTGAGCGGGGCGGCGCGCAAGGCGATCGAGACCTTCGGCACCTCGGCGTCCGCGAGCCGGATCGTGGCGGGCGAGCGGCCGGGTCATCTCAAGCTGGAGCGGGCGCTCGCCGCCCATTACCGCACGGATGCCTGCGTGGTCCTGGTGAGCGGACACGCCACCAACGTCACCGCCATCGGCGCGATTCTCGAAGCGCCGGACGTGATCTTCCACGACGCGCTGATCCACAACAGCGTGGTGACCGGTGCGCAGCTCTCCGGCGCCCAGCGCCGCTCCTTCGCTCATAACGACCCCGCCGCCCTCGAGAAGCTGCTGGAGGCGACCCGCCACGAGCACCGCCGTGCGCTGATCGTGATCGAGGGCCTCTACAGCATGGACGGCGACGCGCCGGATCTGGCCGCCTTCGTCGAGCTGAAGCGCCGCTACGATTGCTGGCTGATGGTGGACGACGCCCACGGGCTCGGCGTTCTCGGCCGAACCGGGGCGGGCCTGCACGAGCATTGCGGGGTCGATGCCGGCGATGTCGACATCTGGATGGGCACGCTGTCGAAGACGCTGTCCTCCTGCGGCGGCTATATCTGCGGCCCCTCGGCGCTGATCGAGTACCTGAAATGCACCGCGGGCGGCTTCGTCTACAGCGTCGGCATGTCGCCGCCGCTGGCGGCCGCGGCCGAGGCCGCACTTACGGTGATGCAGGCCGAACCGGAGCGGGTGGAGCGGCTGCGCCGCAACGGCAACCAGTTCCTGGCGCTCGCCAAGAAGCACGGGCTGAACACCGGTTCGAGTCTCGGTCTCGCGGTGATCCCGATCATCATCGGCGACTCGCTCAAGGCCGTGACGCTCTCCGACCGCCTGTTCAAGCGCGGCATCAACGTGCAGCCGATCATCCACCCGGCGGTGCCGGAGCGGTCCTCACGCCTGCGCTTCTTCATGACCTCCGAGCACACGCCGGAGCAGATCGCGCAGACGGTGGCCACGGTGGCGGAGGAGCTGTCCGCGCTGGAGACCGGCGCGACGCTGATCGAGCAGTTGATGGCCCGCCGGGGGGCGTGAGGCGCACCCAACCTGTTCGCTCGATCCAACCACCTCCTCATCCTGAAGTACCCACGCGAAGCGGCGGCCTCGAAGGATTATCCAGAAAGCACGGCACAATCTGGAGGATCCTTCGAGGCCCGCTGACGCGGGCCCCTCAGGATGAGGTCGAGATTGGGATCGGCGCTTAGCGCCCGGCCAGCCAGATCACGTGCCGCGCCCCACGCTTGCCCCGCGCTCGCGTCGCGACCTCCTCGACGGAAAACCCCGCCTGTCCGAGCCGCCGGGTGAAGGCCGCATCGGGATGGGCTGACCACACCGCCAGCACGCCGCGCGGACGCAGGGCCGCACGGGCGGCACCGAGGCCGGCCGCGTCGTAGAGGCGGTCATTGGCGCTACGGGTGAGGCCATCGGGGCCGTTGTCCACGTCGAGCAGAATCGCATCCCAGGTGCCCGGCTGCGCGCGGATCACCGCGGCGACATCGGCCTCGCGGATCGTCACGCGCGGATCGTCGAGGCTCGGGCCGGTCAGCTCCGCCATCGGTCCGCGCGCCCAGGTCAGCACCGCCGGGACGATTTCGGCCACGGTCACCTGGGCCATCGCCGGGAGCAGGCTCAGCGCCGCGCGTAAGGTAAAACCCATCCCGTAGCCGCCGATCAGCACCCGCGGCGCCTTCACGCCGGCGATGCGCTCGGCCGAGAGCCGCGCCAGCGCCTCCTCGGAGCCGCTGAGGCGGCTGTTCATCAGCTCGTTGCGGTCGAGCTGAATCGAGAACTCGCTGCCGCGGCGCATCAGGCGCAGGGTACCGGCCTCGCCGGGGATCGGGGCGGTGTCGAGATGCTCCCAGGGGATCAACGGTCGTCTCGCGGGCTCGGGTCAGGAGGCGCCGATGGTGTTCGGCTCGCAGTCGGTACAAACGAAAACGGCGCGGGATGCTCCCGCGCCGCCGATCTCATGCTTGGGACATACGTCCCGGGAAATCACATCCCGAACTGCACCTGACGGCTGTTGCCCTTCTTCAGGTTGCGGAAGCGGGCCATCGCCCAGAGCGGGAAGAACTTCGGGTAGCCGTGGTAGCGGAGATAGAACACCCGCGGGAAGCCGGTGGCCGTGTAGCGCTCCTCGCTCCACAGCCCGTCCGTCCCTTGCGTGCGCATCAGGTAGTTGACGCCGCGGGCGACCGCCGGGTCGTCCACCTCACCGACCGCCATGAGGGCGAGCAGCGCCCAGGCCGTCTGCGAGGCCGTCGAATAGCCCGGCTCGAATTCGGGGTTGAGCTTGTAGGAGGAGGCATCCTCGCCCCAGCCGCCATCCGGGTTCTGGATGCGGATCAGCCACGCCACCGCCTTGCGGATCTCCGGCGATTGCGGATCGACGCCGGCGGCGTTCAGCGCGCAGAGCACCGACCACGTGCCGTAGATGAAGTTCATGCCCCAGCGGCCGTACCAGCTCCCGTCCTTCTCCTGGTCGTTGAGCAGGTAGGTCACGCCGCGGTCGAGCGCGCGGCTGGTCTCGCGGGTCTCGCCGAGCTGCGACAGCATCGAGACGACGCGGGCGGTCACGTCCGCGGTCGGCGGATCGAGCAGGGCGCCGTGATCCGAGAACGGGATGTGGTTGAGGTAGTGGTGGTTGTTGTCGGCGTCGAACGCCGCCCAGCCGCCATCGGCGCTCTGCAGCCCCTCAACCCATTCGCGGGCGCGGGCGATCGAGGTCGAGTAGTCCGGCATCCCGCTGACCAGACCGTGCTGGCGCTGGGCGCGATCCATCGCCATCACCACGACGGCGGTGTCGTCGAGGTCGGGATAGTGCGGGTTGGCGTACTGGAAGGCCCAGCCGCCGGGGCGCACGTTCGGCTTGGTCTCGGCCCAGTCGCCCTTGATGTCGAGGATCTGCAGGGGCTTCAGCCAGTCGAGTCCGGCGCGGGCATTGGCCTCGGCCTGAGCGCCGCCGGCCTCCAGCATGGCATGGCTGGTCAGCGCCGTATCCCAGACCGGCGAGAGGCAGGGCTGGACATAGGCCTCGTCGTCCTTCTCGGCGACGAGCTTCTCGATGGCTTCCAGCGCGATCTTCACCTGCGGGTGGTCGGGCGGATAGCCCAGCACCTCGTACATCAGCACCGAGTTGACCATCGACGGGAAGATGGCGCCGAGTCCGTCCTCGCCGTTCAGGCGCTCGGAGACCCAGGCGACCGCCTTATCGATGGCACGCTGGCGCGGCACCTTCGGGAAGTGGTCCTGCGTCTTCTGCAGCACGCGGTCGATGGCGCCGAAGATCGGCGTCCACGGCCAGGTGGCGTGGGGTGAGCCGGGCCAGGTCCGCACCGACTCAGGCGGCGTCACGAACAGTTCGGCCACGCCGACGCCGCGCGGGTTCTTGGCCCGCGGCTTCTTGGCCTGGATCACGAACAGCGGCACCATGGTGCAGCGGGCCCAGTAGGACACCTTGTCGAGGTGGAACGGGAACCACTTCGGCAGGTGCATCACCTCCACCGGCATCACCGGCACCGCCGTCCACGGCACTTCGCCGTAGAGGGCGAGCAGGATGCGGGTGAAGACGTTGGCGTTGGCCGCGCCGCCTCGCTGCAGGATCGCCTTGCGCACGGCGCGCATGTGCGGCGCCTCGATGTCGTCACCGATCATCTTGAGGGCGAAATAGGCCTTCACCGACGCGCTCATGTCGAATGGGCCGTCATGCACCAGCGACCAGCCGCCATGCACTTTGGACTGGGTGCGGCGCAGGTAATTGCCGATCTTGGCCTCAAGCCCGTCGCGCGGCTCGGTCCCACGGAACTGGTGGAACAGGATGTACTCGGAGGGGATGGTCGCATCCGCCTCGAGCTCGAAGCAGATGTGGCCGTCGGCCTGGGTCATCTCCGTGAGCGCCCGTGTGGCGCTCTGAACGCCACGCTCGACATCGTCGAGAGACACGTCGCGGGTCTTGAGACGCTGCAGCGTCTCGACCTTGTTCGCGGCCGCCTCACGCATCGTTCTTGCCTCGCTCGCCTGTCTCGGTGCCGTCGTCATATCCTTCAAGCGACTCCCTGTGCCTGTGCCCGTCCGCACATGCCGGTGCGGAACAGGGCTTGCGCGGCATTCGTCCCGGATCGGATCGCCCCCTCGATGGTCGAGGGCAGCCCCGTCTCCGTCCAATCGCCGGCCAGAACCAGATTCCGGGTGCGCGTCGCCGCGCCGGGGCGGCGCGCGGCCTCAGCGGGCGTCGCCGCAAAGGTCGCCCGCTTCTCCTTGACGATCTGCCAGTTAGGCAATTCCCGTGCAAGTCCGTTGAGTTCCGCGATCTCACCCCAGATCCGGCGCGCAAGATCCTCGCGGCCGTCCTCCAGCAACCGGTCGGCATTGCTGATGGTGACCGAGAACCGATCCGGATAGGCGAACAGCCACTCGGTCAGGCCGCCGACCACGCCGAGGATCAGCGGTGCGCCCTCCGGCGGGCGCACAGCGAAATGCGCGTTGACGATGGAGCGGAATTCCTGCGGCGCCGGCGTACCGGGCAGGAGTTCGCTCGTCACCCACGGCGGCAGGGCCAGGACGACCGCGTCGTCGGGACCGACCACGACCGGCTCGTCGGTGAAATCGAGACGGTCGACGCGGCCCTGGCCGAGGGCGATCGCTCGCAGGCGCCGGCCGTACCGGATCTCGGCGCCGTGCTCCGCGAGGTAGCGCAGGGCCGGATCGACGAAGGCCGTGGACAGCCCCTCGACCGCGATGAGCGGACGGCAGGCGCGCCCGCCGGCGCCCAGCGTCTCGCGCAGGATCGTGGCGGCGAGCCCGACATCGCTCTCGCGCGGATCGGTGTTGAGGGCGGCGACCAGGACCGGGTGCCAGAGCCGCTCGTAGAGCGGGCCCTCGCAGGACATCTTCTCGCCGATCGTGCCACTCTGGCCCGGCTTGTTGCCGGACGCGGCCATCATCAGGGAGACCGGAGCGAGATAATCCCGCGCCCGCGTGCCCGGCACGCGCCGGCCCGCCCGCAGCACCCACCAGGGCAGGCGGCCCTCGTTCGGGCGCAGGGTCCAGCGCTCGCCGGTGCGGAGGTCGGCGAAGGGAAAGGCCGCCTCGTCGGGGCCGGTGAGCGCATCGTCCGGCGCCCCGATCAGGTGCAGGAAGTCGAGGGACGAGCGATTGCCCGACAGGAGCAGGTGGTTGCCGTTGTCGATGGTCAGCCCGAGCGAGGGGTCGTAATAGGAGCGGCAGCGACCGCCCGCCTGCTTGGCGGCCTCATGGAGCACGACGCGGTTGCCCGCCTCCGCCAGGGAGACGGCCGCCGAGAGGCCGGCGAGTCCCGCGCCGACGACGTGAACCGTACCGGTCATCAGACAATCCCGTGGCGCAGGGCGACGAGGAGGAGGGAGAGTTTTCCGGGTTTCACCCGCGCGCGGGGCGCGGCCCAGCCGCGCTTCACCACGGCGTCGAGATAGAGCCGGTAGGCCGCCGCCATCAGGCGGGCGGCCTTGGTGGCCTGCCGCGGGCTGCGCTCGATGATCGCCCAGGTCTGGCGATAATGCTCCTCCGCCTCCGCGGCGACCGCCGCGCAGACCTCGCCGAGGCGCGGATGCGCCAGCGCGCTCTGCGGCGTCGGGGTCATCAGCCCGATCTTGTGGAATTTCTCCATCGGCAGGTAGAGGCGCCCGCGCTCCGCATCCTCGTCGATGTCGCGCAGGATGTTGGTGAGTTGCAAAGCCCGGCCCTGGTGCCACGCAAGCCGGATGCCGTCCGCCTCCGGCATACCGAAGATGCGCACCGACAGCCGCCCGACGGCGCTCGCCACCCGGTCGCAATAGAGATCGAGCTTGGCCTCCGAGGGAGCGACGATGTCCTCCTCGGCGTCCATCGCCATGCCGTCGATAACTGCCTGGAAGTCCTCACGCTTGAGGCCGAAGCGGCGCATCGGCTCTTCCAGCGGCTTCACCCGCGGCGGCGGGTTGCCGGCGTAGAGCGCGTCGATGTCGGCGCGCCAGCGGTCGAGCTCAGCTGCGCGGACCTCGCGCGGGCCGCCGTCGTCGGCCACATCGTCGACCGAGCGGCAGAAGGCGTAGACGGCGTACATCGCCTCGCGCCGCTCCTTCGGGAGTAGGCGCATCGCCGTGTAGAACGACGAGCCGGCGGCCGGCAGGGCCGGCGCCTCGGCGGTCTCCGAAATCGGGCTGGCGGTGGCGCTCATCGGCCGGCTCCGGCGGGACGGGGCGCGCGCGACCGGAACGGGCGGCGCACCAGGGTGGCGGCGATGCCGCCGAGCGCGGTGAGCGCGAAGGCGGCCTTGCCGTGATGGACCTTCTCCGAGAGCGGATCGCGGGTCAGCAGGCCCTTGGTCAGGACGACGGCGAGCCGGTGGATCGCGGCGATCTCCAGGCTCAGGCGGAAGTCGTCGATTTGGTTCGGCAGCGGCGCGCCCTCCTCCAGCAGCACCAGGGTGCGCTCGGCGAGTTCGCGGATCACCGCGCGCAGTTCCGGCGTCGCCCGATCCGCGCCCAGCATCGACACGTCGGCACCGTGCCGGCCCATCACGTCGAGGGGGATGTAGACCCGGTCGAGAGCCCGAAAATCCTTGCCGCAATCCTGAAGGTGGTTGAGCACCTGCAGCGCGGCGCAGATCGCGTCGGAGGTCTTGTAGACCCGCGCCGGATCCTCGCCGTGCACGTCGAGCACGAAGCGTCCGACCGGCATCGCCGAGTAGCGACAGTAATGGATCAACTCGTCCCAGTCGGCGTAGCGCGACTTACGCGCATCCATCCGGAAGGCATCGAGCAGTTCGAGCGCGTGGGTCGGCGGCAGGCCGTGGGAGGCCAACTCACGCTTGAGCGGCTCGACCGAAGGGTCGGAGCCGCCCTTGCCGGTGAGCGCGTCGGCGAGCGTGTCGAGCATCTCGATCTTGCGCTCAGGCGACAATCCGGTGTGGTCGGCAACGTCGTCGCCCGCCCGCACGTAGTTGTAGAAGGCGAGGATCGCGCCGCGGTTGCGCGGGTGGATCAGGTGCGAGGCAACGGGAAAGTTCTCGTCGCGCTCGCCCTTGCCGGTGCGCGCATCGGTGGCGGTCTGAAGCGCGGCGCTCATTTCATGTACCCCGCCTGACGGAACCAGTGAATCGCATCCTCCAGACCCTGGCGGTAGGGCCGCGCGGAATAACCGAGTTCTGCCCGCGCCTTGGCGTCGGAGAAGAACATCCGGTACTTCGACATGCGCACGCCGTCGATGGTGGCGAGCGGCGCCTTGCCGGTCACCCGCGCGATCTGCTCGGAGACAAAGGCGATCGGGTAGATCACCGCGTAAGGCAGCCGCGTCGTCGGGGCCTTGCGGCCGACGATGGCGGCGATGTCGGCAAGCATCTGCGCCAACATCACATCCTCGCCGCCGAGAATGTAGTGCTCGCCGATCCGGCCCTTGCGCAGGGCCAAGAGGTGGCCGGCGGCCACGTCGTCGACATGGGCGAGGTTGAGGCCGGTATCGACGAAGGCCGGGATTTTCCCTTGGGCCGCGTCGAGGATGATGCGGCCCGTCGGCGTCGGCTTCACGTCGCGGGGGCCGATCGGCGTCGAGGGGTTCACGATGACGGCGGGCAGGCCGTCGCGCGCCACCATCTCATCGACCACGCGCTCGGCCACGACCTTGCTGCGCTTGTAGGCGCCGATAGCCGTCTCCGGTGTCAGCGGCCGGGTCTCGTCGGCGGGCGTGCCGTCGTCATGCGGCTTGATGGTCGCGACGCTCGACGTGTAGACGATCCGCTCCACGCCGGCCTTGAGCGCCTCCTCCATCAGGATGCGGGTGCCGTCGCGATTGGTGCGGACGATCTCCTCCATGTCCGGCGCCCAGAGCCGGTAATCGGCCGCGGCGTGGACGAGGTAGCGCTGGCCGCGCATGGCGCTCGCCACCGCCGCCCGGTCGCGCATGTCGGCCTCGACGATCTCGACATCGGGCCAGGTGAGATTCGTGCGAGGCGAGGAGGCGCGCACGGTGATGCGCACGGTGAAGCCGGCCGCGCGGAAGACATCGACCAGGGCGGCGCCGAGGAAGCCGCTGGCACCGGTGATCAGCACCGGCCCCGCCGGGAACGGGCCGCTTTGGGTCGGCTCTGTCATCGTGCTCGCGTGATTCACGGGTGATCCCGCCCCCCAGTCATAGGACCAGCAGGCGAGCGGACGCGCCGCTCCGTCGACGCACCCGATTTCGGGCCGGACGGCGCGGCGCTTGTCTCACTGATGACGCGGTGCGGCAAGCACCGCGCCTTTCTCGTCCGGCGATGCCCGGCCGATCACGCCAGACGCAGGCGCCCGGCCCGGCTGCCCTTCTGCTCCGGCAGAGCGGCGCGCACGGCCTTGAGGATGCCCTCGGCGTCGAGACCGGCCTCGGCGTACATCTTCTCCGGCTTGTCGTGGTCCTGGTACAGGTCCGGCAGCGTCAGCGTGCGAACCCGGACACGGCCCGCATCCAGAACGCCCCGCTCCGACAAGAGGTGCAGCACCATCGCGCCGAAGCCGCCGACCGAGCCCTCCTCCACCGTCACCAGAACCTCGTGGTGCATGGCCAGATCGACGATCAGCTCCGCGTCCAGCGGCTTGGCAAAGCGCGCATCGGCCACCGTCGCCGCAACACCCTCCGCCTCCAGCGCGTCGGCCGCCTTCAACGCCTCCGACAGGCGCGTGCCCAGCGACAGCAGCGCCACCCGCGCGCCCTCGGGGCGCCGCACCACGCGCCCGCGGCCGATGGCGAGCGGCTCGCCCCTCTCCGGCAACTCGACGCCGACACCCTCGCCGCGCGGATAGCGCAGGGCGATCGGGCCCGAATCATGCGCGTGGCAGGTCGCCACCATGTGCACCAGCTCGGCCTCGTCGGCCGCCGCCATCACCGTCATGTTCGGCAGGCAGCAGAGATAGGCCAGATCGAACGCACCCGCATGCGTCGCCCCGTCCGCGCCGACGAGACCGGCCCGGTCGAGGCAGAAGCGCACGGGCAGGTTCTGCAAGGCCACGTCGTGCACGACCTGATCGTAGGCCCGCTGCAGGAAGGTCGAGTAGATCGCCACGAACGGCTTGTAGCCCTCAGTGGCCAAGCCGCCGGCAAAGGTCACCGCGTGCTGCTCGGCGATGCCGACGTCGAAGGTCTTGTCCGGATGCGCCTTGCCGAACAGGTCGATGCCGGTGCCGCCGGGCATCGCCGCGGTGATCGCCACTACCTTCGGGTCGGCATCGGCCGCCTTGATCAGGCTCTCGCCGAACACCCGCGTATAGGCCGGGGCGTTCGCCTTGGCCTTGGCCTGGACCCCTGAGACCACGTCGAACTTCACCACGCCGTGGTAGCGGTCGGCGGATGCTTCAGCCGGCGCGTAGCCCTTGCCCTTCTGCGTCACCACGTGAAGCAGGATCGGGCCCTGATCCGAGTCGCGCACGTTCTTCAGGACCGGCAGCAGATGATCGAGGTTGTGCCCGTCGACGGGGCCCACATAGTGGAAGCCCATCTCCTCGAACATCGTGCCGCCGCCCACGATCAGCGAGCGGGCATACTCTTCGGCCGCCGCCGCGCGCTGGTAGAGCGCCTTCGGCAAGAGCTTGCCGAGCTGCTTGGCGGTCTCGCGGAGCGAACGGTAGGTGCCGCCGGAGGCCAGCCGCGCGAGGTAGGCCGACATGGCGCCGACGGGCGGCGCGATCGACATGTCGTTGTCGTTGAGGATGACGATCAGGCGCGAGTGCAGCGCGCCGGCATTGTTCATGGCTTCATACGCCATGCCGGCCGACATCGAGCCGTCGCCGATCACCGCGATCATGTTGCGGCGCTTCGGCGCCGGGCCGCCCTTGGCCTTGGCCTCCGCCTCGTCGAGGTCGCGGGCCACCGCCATGCCGAGCGCGGCGGAGATCGAGGTGGAGGAGTGCGCCGCGCCGAAGGGGTCGTACTCACTCTCGGAGCGCTTGGTGAAGCCCGACAACCCGCCGCCCTGGCGGAGCGTCCGGATGCGGTCGCGCCGTCCGGTGAGGATCTTGTGCGGGTAGCACTGGTGCCCGACGTCCCAGACGATGCGGTCGTCGGGGGTGTCGAACACGTGGTGCAGGGCCACGGTGAGTTCGACCACGCCCAGGCCCGAGCCGAGATGGCCGCCGGTGATCGACACCGCGTCGATCATCTCGGCGCGCACCGCGTCGGCCACTGTCTGCAGCTCGCTCTCCGGCAGAAGCCGGAGACGATCCGGCGTCTCAAGACCCTCTAGGATCGTCGTGTCCGCTAGTGCCACCGGACCAGCCTCATGCCCGAAGTGAGGAACAGCGCGCAAACCCTTGCGCGCGATGAGTTTCGTATGGATTCGAACCGCACCCGGCCGCCTACTCGATATCGAGCGGCGCGGTGCCCGCGGCCCGGCCGTCCGGCCCGATCGCGATCTTCTGGATGCGCGCCTCGGCCCGCTTCAGCAGCGTCTCGCAGTGCCGCTTGAGCGCCTCGCCGCGCTCGTAGATCGCCACCGACTCGTCGAGGGGCACGTCGCCGCGCTCCAGCCGGCGCACGATCTCCTCGAGCTGCTCCATCGCCCGCTCGAAGGGCAGATCGTCCAGCGCCGCCGCCGACGCGTCGGGTGTATGATCGTTCATCCGGATTCCTTTTGGCGCGCGTTATGACGGGCGACGTGCGGTCGCACAAGCCCGGGTCGATTGCGTGCGACCGATCCCCGCTCTCCGCACCCGGCCGATCACGCCAGGGCGATCCGGAACGGCGCCCCCTCGTAAGCCTCGGCGCCGCGCCCGATCCCGGCGATCGCCGCGCTCATCCGCCCCTCGCGCCCGAGCAGGCGGTCGGCGATCTCCACGAACAGCCGATTCGGCGTGGCGCTCGGCGCGAGGTGCCGCAACTCCTGCGCGAGGTCCGCCTCGCTCACCGATGGCCGCAGGGCGCAGGCCGCCGCATAGGCCGCCGCGGTCGAGCGGCTGATGCCGGCGTAGCAGTGGATCACCATCGGCCGCTCGCGCGGCCACGCCGCCGCGAAGTCGAGAACCGCCCGCACATGCGCCTCACCGGGCGGCAAGTGGCCTTCCAGCGGCGCGGCGATGTCGCTGAAGCCGACCCGGAGATGGTGTTCCGGGCGGATCGCGGCCGGACGCTCTACCGTGCTGCCCAGCGTCGCCAGGGTAATAAGATAACTTGCGCCGCTCGAAGCGACGGTCTCGGCCAAGCGCGAGAGAGGGCAGATGTGAAGGCTCGGCATTGTCTTGTCTGTCTCACGCTCCGCGCTGGAGCGCCTCGAAGCGGGTGCGATAGCACGCCTCCGCCTCCGCCGTCGGCCATCCGGCCACCAGCCGCTCGATGTCGGCGGACAGCGGCTCCGGCAGGACCGGAAGGCGACCGAAGATCCCATCGGCCTCGGCTTGCGAGAAGCCGGCGAGCCGGGTCGCCTCGATCGCCGCGGCGATCCGGTCGGCACGCTTGACCAGCCGCGACAGGGCCGGGGAGGGCGCGCCGAGACCGAAGCGCTGGCGGATCGCCGCGAGCAGGCGCCGCTCGACGCTGCGATAGGCGTCGCCGATCGCGTTCTTCAGCGGCGAGATGATGTCGCCGATGACGTATTCGGGCGCGTCGTGCAGCAACAATTCGAGCCGCTCCGGCCTCCCGATCCGCGGATCGAGGCCGCCGCCGATCGCTTCGACCAGCAGGGAGTGCTGCGCCACCGAGAAGACGTGCGGCCCCGCCGTCTGCCCGTTCCAGCGGGCGACGCGGGCGAGTCCGTGGGCGATGTCGGCGATCTCGACATCGAGCGGCGAAGGGTCGAGCAGGTCGAGCCGCCGGCCCGACAGCATCCGCTGCCAGGCGCGCGGCGGCTTCGCGGTGGCTGTCACGGATGGCGGCCCTCGCCAAGACTCTTGCCAAGACTCTTGCCAAGAGCCGCGCAGGCGGCGTGGCGGTGGCAGCCGGTGAGGTGGTCGTTGACCATGCCGACCGCCTGCATGAAGGCGTGGACGATGGTGGGCCCGCAGAAGGTGAAGCCTTTTGCCTTCAACGCCTTGCCCATCCGTCTTGAGACGTCGGTTTCGGTCGCGATCTCGGCCCGGCTCGCCGCCTTCGTCTGGATCGGCCGGCCGTCGCAGAAATCCCAGAGGAAGGACGAGAAGCCCGGCCCCGCCTCTTCGATCGCGAGCCATGCCCGCGCCCCGTTGATCGCGCCGCGGATCTTGGCGCGGTTGCGGATGATGCCGGTGTCGCCCATCAGCCGCTCGACATCGGCCTCGGTGAAGCGGGCGACCCGCTCCGGCTCGAAGCCGGCGAAAGCGCGGCGGAAGCCCTCGCGGCGGCGCAGGATGGTGATCCACGACAGGCCCGCCTGGAACCCGTCGAGGATTAGTTTTTCGTACAAGGCGCGCGCGTCGAACTCGGGCACGCCCCACTCGGTGTCGTGATAGGCGACGTAGAACGGGTCGAGCCCTGGCCACCAGCAGCGCGGGCAGCCGTCGGGATGAAGGATGAGGCCGGAGGCGTCCGCGCTCATCCGGCGGCGGCCGTGTCGGAGGGAAAGGCGAAGGTGGCGAAGTCAGGCTTCATCACACCCGCCACCGTGCCGCCCGCCCGCACCGGCTCGTCGGCGGCAAGCGCGTCGCCGAGACGGTCGAGGCGGATCGTCGCCAGCCCCCGATCGCCCGCGCGGCTGCCCGTGACACCGAGGCTGCGCGCGCCCGCGGTCACCTCGGTGCCGGGCTCGGGCGCCGGACCGTCGCGGTAGACGATCGGCAGAATGCGGGTGCGGGCGGTGCCGCGGTGCTGCATGCGCGAGACCACCTCCTGGCCGACATAGCAGCCCTTCTTGAAGTCGACGCCACCGAGCTGATCCATCAGCGCCTCGTGTGGGAAGGCGTCGCTGAGGGCAAAGTCGCGCCCGCCCTCCGGCACGCCGAGGCCGATGCGGTGGGCGTGATACGCGTCCTCCGTCGCATCCGCCGAGAAGGCGCCTTGCGAGAAGTACAGCCGCTCGCCCAGCGCGGGCAGGCGCCCGTCGCGCACGCGCACGGTTTCCGCAGCCGTCTCGGCGCCGTTCCAGGCTGCGGCGACACCGAGAGTCGGATCGGCGGCGATGCTCACCTTGGCCCGCAGGCGGTAGAGGCCGAGCCGCTTGACGAGATCGGGCACGCGCTCGGCCGCGACATCGAGGCGGAAGCCGTCCCCGGTGCGCGACACCAGGAAATCGAACTGGATCTTGCCCTGGGGCGTCAGCAGCGCGCCGAGCCGCGCCTCACCCTCGGGCAGGGTCTCGACGTTGCAGGTGAGGATGCCTTGCAGAAAGGGGAGCGCGTCCGGCCCCGACACGGCGACGACGGCACGGTCCGGCAGCAGGGCGATCGGCATGGCATCTCCTTCGGGCGCAGCGGCGTTGCGTGCATGGGACGCCTGACATAAGCCGCGCCTATCCTCGTCTCAATCGCATGATGCGAACCGGGAGAGCCCGATGGAAGCGCCTTTCGACCTCGTCCTGTCCGGCGGCACGCTGGTGAACCACGACGGCGAGCACAGCGCCGATCTCGGCATCCGCGGCGGACGCGTGGCAGCCATCGGCGATCTCTCGGGCGCGGCGGCTGCCGAGCGGCGCGATTGCCGCGGCCTGCACCTCCTGCCCGGCGTGATCGACAGCCAGGTGCATTTCCGCGAGCCCGGCCTCGACCACAAGGAGGATCTGGAGACGGGCTCGCGCGCGGCGGTGATGGGCGGCGTCACGGCGGTGTTCGAGATGCCCAACACCAACCCGCAGACCACGAGCGCCGCGGCGCTCGCCGACAAGGTCGCCCGCGCGCACCACCGGATGCATTGCGACTTCGCCTTCTGGGTCGGCGGCACCCACGAGAATGCGGGCGAGGTGGCCGAGCTGGAGCGGCTGCCGGGAGCGGCCGGGATCAAGGTGTTCATCGGCTCCTCCACCGGCTCGCTGCTGGTCGAGGACGATGCGGGCGTGCGGGCGATCCTGAGCCGCATCCGCCGCCGCGCCGCCTTCCATTCCGAGGACGAGCCGATGCTGCGGGAGCGGAAAGGGCTTCGCGTGCCGGGCGATCCCGCTTCGCACCCGGTCTGGCGCTCGCCGGACGTTGCGGTGAAGGCGACCGAGCGGCTGATCGCGATCGCGCGGGAGACGGGCGCGCGCATCCACATCCTGCACATCTCGACCCGGGACGAGATGCCGATCCTGGCCGACGCCAAGGACGTGGCAAGCGTCGAGGTGACACCGCACCACCTGACCCTCGACGGCAGCGAGGCCTATGCCCGGCTCGGGACGCTGGTGCAGATGAATCCGCCGGTGCGCGATGTCGGGCATCGCAACGGAATCTGGCGCGGGCTGTCGCAAGGGATCGTCGACGTGCTCGGCTCCGACCACGCGCCGCACACGCTTGCAGAGAAGGCCAAGCCCTATCCGGATTCTCCCTCGGGCATGACCGGCGTGCAGACGCTGGTGCCGATCATGCTCGACCACGTGGCGGCCGGCCGTCTCTCGCTCGCCCGCTTCGTCGACCTGACCAGCGCCGGCCCCAAGCGCCTGTTCGGCATCGCCCGGAAAGGGCGGCTCGCGATGGGCTACGATGCCGACGTCACCGTGGTCGATCTCAAGCGGCGCGAGACCATCCGCAATGAATGGATCGCCTCGAAATGCGGCTGGACGCCCTATGACGGCGTCACCGTCACCGGCTGGCCGGTGGGCACGGTGGTGCGCGGCACGCCTGTGATGTGGCAGGGCGAGCTGGCCAACCCGTCGCGGGGCGAGGCGGTGGTGTTCGAGGAAGCGCTGCCGGCGCAGGCGGAGACGGGAAGATCCTGACCGTCGCCCGAGCCGCGAAACTTACGATCTGGCTCGAGGCGATTCCGTCGTGAGACCGCTTCCGGTCGATCGTTCGGCTTTGTCTCTCACCGTCATCGCGAGGCGAAGCCGAAGCGATCCAGGGCGCGACCTGTCCGGCAATGTCGCGGTGCTGGATCGCTTCGCTGACGCTCGCGATGACGGTGAGGGACCAAACTGATCAGGCGGAGGTTGGATGAGCCGCGCATCCCCTCAGCCCGCAGATGGGGAAAGGGGCCGGCTCCGTCCGATCGCCGAGACGGCCTCTCAGTGCTGCAGTGTCGTGGTGAAGCCGCCGCCGCGGATGCGCTCGGGCAGGGTCTCGGCGTAGCGGGCGGTGGCGTCCTCGCCGTAGGTGGCGACCAATTCCTGGAAGGCCGCGAACAGGGCGGCCTGGGCCATGCAGTCGCCGTCGATCCCGTCGAGACAGCCTTCCGCGAAGGCCTCCGTCACGAGGCCGAGCGCGAGGCGCTTGCTCTCCGCATCGACGTCGAAGGCAGCGGTGTCGGTATCGTGGATCATGGCGGACGGCTTCGCTTCTCGGCCGGAACGGTGCCGGCAAGACATCGCCACGATACGGCAGCCTTCACGGGCCGGGAAGCAGGGAATTGCGAAGAGGTTAATGCGAAGGGGCAATTGCGAAGGAATTTTGCAACGGCTCCGGGGTGTGGCGCTCCCGCAACAAACGCTGCCCTATCCGCCGAACCGCCCGGCGATGGCGTGCGAGAGCCGCTCGCCCTCGGCGATGTAGCGGCGGGCGGCCTCGCCCGCGGCGGGCGTGCAGATCCGGTAGGTCAGGCTGTAGCCGCGAAAGCCCCGGTTGTAGGCGCCGGCCAGCCGGTCGCGGCGGCTCGGGGTGACGCCCTCACTGTCGAGGATCGCCTTCATCTGCGCCGGCCACTCGGCGGCGTCCGGCTCGGCGCAGAGGCTGCGCAGGAAGGCGAGCGCCCCGACGATCTCGGAGAGCCGCATCAGGTCGCGGTCGTAGGGCGCGGGCGGCGGCTCGGCCGGGGGCGGCGGCTCCTTCTCCTTCTCCTTCTCGGGCGGCTTCGGAGCGGATCGGGCTGGGCTCGAGCGCTGCTGGGCGAACGCCTCCGCCGCCGGGATGAGGGCGAGCAAGGTTGCGAGGATCAGCCGCATGATCAAGCTGAAAAGATTCGCTCCTACGCCGCCATCGAGAGGCGCCTCTCGATGGAATCGAGCGCGGGGCTCCCCTCTCCCCGTGTGCGGGGAGGGGGGATTCACGGGAAGCCGCCGGGAACCGATCGAACCCCTCATTGCGAACCTTCAGCCACCTGACCCACGCGGGAGAACGCCTCGCGCAGGGTGTCGATCAGTCCCGGCGTGGTGACCAGCCCCGCGATTTCGTCGAGATGCGCCCAGCGCACGGCGAGCGCCTCCGGCCCCGGCACCGGCTCGACCGCGCGCCAGAGCGCGGCATGAGGGTGGATCACGTAGTGGTGGCGGATGCGGCCGGCCTCGTCCCGCAGGATGATCTCGGTCGGCGTCAGGCTCGGGCCGACCACCTCGGCGAGCGCGCCGACCTCCTCCTGCAATTCGCGAAGCGCCCCCTCGGCAAGGGATTCACCGGCCTCCAGCAGGCCGCCGGGCAGGGTCCAGACGCCGCGCATCGGTTCGTTGGCACGCGCGGCGAGCAGCACGCGGCCGTCGCGGATCACCGCGATCGACACGCCGATCAGCGGGCGGGCCGGAAACAGCCGCCCGTCATCCGGCCCCCTGTCCTCCTGCCCGGCGCCGCTCACGGAGCCGGCACCGCGACGAGACGGCCGTCGGCGAGGCCGACGAGAATGGTTCGGGCGGTTCCGCCGACCTCGAGCACGGCGATGCCGTGGGCGGCCGGGGCGGGCAGGGGGATGCGCGCCCGCTCCTCCGGCGTGCCGCCCTTGAGCGAGACCAAAGCCAGCGCCCCGCGGCCCGCCACCGGAAGGGCGAGATCGGGCGGCGTGCCGGTGCGGGGAACGGCGGCGGCGAGATCCGCTCCCTCACCCGCGGCCGGGCCGGCATAGCCCGGCCGCTCGCCGGCGAGGCTGAAGACCCCGTCGGCGAAGCGCCAGAGCTGAAGCACGCCGGCGCCATCGGGGGCGCGGATCGCGGCGACCTGCGGCTGGCCGGCTCCGGTGAAGTCGGCGAGGCCGGCAAGCGCTAGCGGCGCACCGTCGGCGTCTTTGCCCGCCTGCGGCGGCGTCTGCGCCGCGAGCGTCCAGGCGCCGTCCTTGCCCTTCGCGGCCAGCGCCAAGCCGGAGCCGGTCGCCCCCTGCGCGGTCACGGCGACCACCGCCGGGCGGCCGTCGAGGCGGGTGATCCGCGGCGCGCGGCCGGCGAAGACCCGGTCGTCCCCCGGCGCCAGGGTCTGTGTCGTCACCGGCACCGCCTTCGGCTCGGCGGTGACGCCGAGCGGCTGGCGCTCGCGCAGGGTCAGCACGGCGCCCTGGCCCGGCGCCCCGCCGAGAGCCCGCGTCGGCCCGGTGAGATAGGCACTCAACGGGCCGTCGAGGGCGCGGCGCGAGCCCGGCACGGCGCCGCGCGGCGTCTCGGCGGCGGCGAACCCCTCGATCGCCTCGGCGCCGATCAGCGTGGTGCGCAGACGTTCGCCGTCGAGGCTGAGCACGGCGCCGCCGTCCTCGCCCCAGACCACGACGACGGCGGGCGGCGCGGTGCTCGCGGTCGACAGGCTCGCCTTGGCCTTCGGGTCGGCGCTGACGGGGGCACGGGCGAGCGGTAGCAATCCGGAGGTCGCGACCGCGAGCGCCACGTCGCTGCCGGGGCCGCGCATCGCCTTGATCGCGAAGGGCAGCGTCACCGGCTCGACCTGCGACCGCTCCCGGGTCCCGTCCCCCGCCGCGAGGGCAGGGAGGGCGATCAGCGTCAGCAGGGCGGAGAGAACCGCCCGGCGTTCAGACATGCTGGCCGCCGTTGATGTGGAGTTCGGCGCCGTTCACGTAGGAGGAGGCCTCGGTGCAGAGGAAGTAGATCGCCTTGGCGACCTCGTCCGGCGTGCCGAGGCGGCGCTGCGGGATCTGCTCCACCAGCTTGTCGGTGCCGGGCGAGAGGATCGAGGTGTCGATCTCACCGGGTGAGATCGCGTTGACGCGCACGCCGAGCGGCCCGAAATCCGCGGCCATCTCGCGGGTGAGGCCGGCCAGCGCCGCCTTCGAGGTGCCGTAGGCGGCACCCGCGAAGGGGTGGACCCGCGAGCCGGCGATCGAGGTGACGTTGACGATCGAGCCGCGCGCGCGTTTCAGCTCGTCGCACAGGCCCCGCGCCAGCAGGATCGGCGCGAAGAAGTTGACCTGGAAGACACGGGCCCAGTCCTCGTACTCGGTGGTGAGCGCACCGAGCCGCTCGCCCGCCGGCCCTTTGGGCGAGATGCCGGCATTGTTGACGAGCGCGTGCAGCAGGCCGCCCTCGGCGGCGAGCCGCTCGGCCACCTCCCGCACGCCGCGCACCGTATCCGCCGCATCGGCGAGATCGACCTGGAGGTGGTCCTCCGGTCCCATCTCCCAGGGGCAGTTCTCGGGGAAGGCGTGGCGCGAGCAGGTGATGACGCGCCAGCCCGCGGCGGAGAAGCGCTTGACGGTGGCATGCCCGATGCCGCGGCTCGCGCCGGTGAGCAGCATCACCCGTCGACGGTCGTTGGATGAGGCCAAGGCCGGGATCCCTCGCTGCCCGCACGCACCGCGGTAAGCGGGCTTGAGCGGGTCTTCGCCCCAGGGATAAGCCGCGCCCTGCCGGAAATCCAGGGCGGCGCTGCATTGCGAAAGGCACCGCAGAGGCGGCGGCCTGAAAGCCGGCGGCTCCGCCCGCTCTGCGCGCTTGTTCTGCCGCGGCCTTCATGCAACCCCAGGGCAGGGATCGTGAGTTCAAGGGAACGGGCGCGTGATCGGACCAGTGGCGGAACAAGGGATGCGACGCGCGTGAGCGAAGCGGAAACGAGGCCGACCGTCCTCGTCGTGGAGGATGATGCCGTGATCCGGCACGCCGCGCTGGAGCTGATCGCCGAGGCGGGATTTGCTGTCCGCGAGGCCTGCAACGGCAACGAGGCGATCCGCCTGCTCGACGCGGTTCAGGAATCGGGCGAGACGGTCTGCGTCGTCGTCACCGACATCGACATGCCGCTCGGCATCGACGGCATCAAGCTCGCCGCCTGCATCGACCGGCGCTGGCCGGACATCGGCATCGTCATCACCTCGGGCAAGGTGCGACCCGCCCCCGGCGACGTGCCGACCGACGGCCTGTTCATCCGCAAGCCCTATACCGAGGAGAGCCTGATCTCGGCGATCCGCTCGGTGATGCGGTGAAGGGCCCCGGCCGAGTCCGGGGCCTCGACTTCAGGGATAGAGCCGCGCGCGGGCCCAGCCGTCGCCCTCGCGGGTGAAGCGGACGCGGTCGTGCAGGCGGTAGGCACCGTTCTGCCAGAACTCCAGTTGCACCGGGGCGATCCGGAAGCCGAGCCAGTGCTCGGGGCGCGGCACCGGGCCGTTCTCGTACTTCTCGGACAGGGCGGCGACCTCGGCCATCAGGGTCGGGCGGTCGAGGAGCGGGCGCGACTGACGGCTGGCGACGGCGCCGATGCGGCTGTCGCGGTGGCGGCTCTCGAAATAGGCGTCGGCCTCCTCGATCGTCACGCGGGAGACGGGGCCGCGGGCGCGGATCTGCCGGCCCAGGGACTTCCAGTACAGCACCGTCGCCGCCTGTGGGTTGGCCAGCAATTGCTCGCCCTTGGCCGATTCGGCGTTGGTGTAGAAGACGAGCCCGCGCGGATCGTAGCCCTTCAGGAGCACCACCCGCACGTCGGGCAGGCCGTCGGGGCCGGCGGTGGCGAGCGCCATGGCGTTGGCGTCGACGGGCTCCGCGGCTTCCGCCTCGGCCATCCAGGCGGAAAACAGCGCCCAGGGGTCTGACGATAACGTGAAATCCTGTGGGTGGACCGGATCTCCGCCGGTATCACCCTCTCTTAACCGATCGATGGCCATTTTCGTCCCTGTGGCAGCCGGGTCGGGGGGCACCGACGTCGGGCAGCACACCCGTCGGACCCCGTTTCTGTCTCGAGTTCAGGTGTAATGCGTCTGCGTCCGTGTAAAGCCCTCGCTCGTGCGCGCTCCGCCGAAGGGGTGTCCCAAGGGACGTGCGAAGTGGCGTGCGAAGGGACGTCCGGTCCGGCGCGCGAGCCCGCGCCCCGGCATGGCGGCCCGGCCCGGCTCGCGGGCCTTCTGGCGCTCGGCCTCGTGATCTCCTGCGGCGGCTGCAGCGGGCCGATCCTGTCGTTCAAGGCGGAGGAACCGCCGGCCGCCCCCGAACCGCTCGTGACGGGCAGCATCCCGAAGCGGCCCGCGAGCTTCGGACGCGACCTCGACGGCGAGGATTGGCGCCGGGCCCACGCCGCGCTCTCCGTCGCCCTCGATCCGCAGGGCAACGGGCGCCCGGTGAAGTGGGAGAATCCGGAGACCGCCATGCGCGGCGCGATCAACCCCACCGGCCTGCCCTACGTCGCCGGCGACGAGATCTGCCGCGACTTCCTCGCCACCGTCGTCGGCGGCGCCAACAGCCGCTTCGTGCGCGGCACGGGCTGCAAGCCCTCCGGCGGCGAGTGGGAGTTGAAGCGGCTGCGCGCCTCCGTCAACGCGAAGTCCTGAGGCTGTCCCGGCGAGGCTAGGCAAGAAACCGGCCGCGGAGCGGTGATGACGATCCTCGCGGGTGTTGCAGAACCGCAACGAGCTTCCCACGTTGAAGCCAAGCGGCAGAGGCCGTATCCCTGCACGGTTGCGACCCCCACAAAAGAATCCCGATGCGAAACCCCTACGACGTTCTGGGTGTGCCCAAGGGCGCGGGTGAGGCCGAGATCAAGAAGGCCTTCCGCAAGCTCGCCAAGGCGTACCACCCCGACAGCAACAAGGATCCGAAGGCCGCCGAGCGCTTCGCGGAGGCGAACACGGCCTACGAGATCCTCGGCGACAAGGAGAAGCGCGCGCAGTTCGACCGCGGCGAGATCGACGCCGAGGGCAAGCCGCGGGCGACCGGCTTCGAGGGCTTTTCCGGCTTCGGCGGCGGGCGCGGCGGCTTCGACTTCGAGGGCTTCACGCAGAGGCGCGGCGGTGGCGCCGGGGCCGGGCCCGGCGGGGTCGGCGAGGACTTCATCAGCCACATCTTCGGCGAGGCCTTCCGCGCCGGCGGTGCGGGGGCCGGCGGGTTCTCCCGCGGCGGGCCGACCCGCGGGGAGGATGTCGCGGCCGAACTCAGCGTCACGCTCGAACAGATCGCGGGCGAGGAGAAGATGCGCATCGGCCTGCCCGGCGGGCGCGACGTCGACGTGATGATCCCCAAGGGCGTCGTTGACGGCCAGACCATCCGCCTGCGCGGCCTGGGCGGCGCGGGCGGCCCCCGCGGCGAGCCGGGCGACGCGCTGCTGACCATCCGCGTCCTGCCCCATCCGGTGTTCAAGGTGGAGGGCGCGGATCTGCGCGCCACCGTCGATCTGCCGCTGGAGGACGCGGTGCTCGGTGGCTCCCTGCGGGTGCCGACACTGACCGGCGCGGTCGAGATGAAGGTGCCGGCGATGACGAGTTCCGGCCGCACCTTCCGCCTGCGCGGCAAGGGCCTGCCGAAGAAGGACGGCAGCCGCGGCGACCTCTTCGCCACAACCGCCATCGCCCTGCCGGCCGGCGACGACGCGGCACTCACTGACTATGCCCGCCGCCGCCGCGAGGCGAAGGCCGGGACGGCGTAACAGCTCGGGCAAGCCTCGCGGCTCGCCGAACGGGTGAGAGCCGAGAAGCCGCGTGAGAGCCAGTGTGCCGTATGGCAGGCTCGAAGAGCGCCTGCGGAGCGGCCTCGGCTTTTTGCCGAGGCGTCGAGCGGAGCGAAAGCCCAAGGCGCCGAGGATGCCCGCAGAGGTCGCCGCCGGCGCCGGAGGCCGAAACAAGAAAACCCTGATCGCCCCGAGGCGATCGCGAGCGCCTTCAGGCTTCCCCCTCCGGCCACCCTCCGCTAAGGAAGCCCCCGGCGCAGGGCCGTCCCGTGAGAGACGCCCGCGCGGCCGAAGCGAAGGTGACGCATGTCGGAACAGAAGCCGGGCGGGCTGCTCGCGGGCAAGCGCGGGCTGGTGCTGGGAGTGGCCAACAACCGCTCGATCGCCTGGGGCATCGCCCGAAGCGCCGCCGCGCACGGGGCGGAACTGGCCTTCACCTACCAGGGCGAGGCGCTGAAGAAGCGCGTCGAGCCGCTAGCGCGCGAACTGAACGCACACGTGGTCGGCCATTGCGACGTCACCGACCCGGCCTCGATCGACTCCGCCTTCGCGGCGACCGCCGAGGTGTTCCCGGAAGGGATCGATTTCGTCGTCCACTGCATCGCCTTCTCCGACAAGGACGAGCTAACGGGGCGCTACCTCGAGACCTCGGAGGCGAACTTCACCAAGTCGCTGCTGATCTCCTGCTACTCGTTCACCGCGGTGGCGCAGCGGGCGGAGAAGATCATGCGCGAGGGCGGCTCGATGCTGACCCTGACCTATTACGGCGCCGAGAAGTGGATGCCTCACTACAACGTGATGGGCGTCGCCAAGGCCGCGCTGGAGGCCTCCGTACGCTACCTCGCCGCGGATCTCGGCCCGAAGCAGATCCGCGTCAACGCGATCTCGGCCGGGCCGATCAAGACGCTGGCGGCGTCGGGCATCGGCGACTTCCGCTACATCCTCAAGTGGAACGAGTACAACGCGCCGATGCGCCGGACCGTGACCATCGAGGAGGTCGGCGAGACGGCGGCCTACCTGTTCTCCGACATGTCCCGCGGCATGACCGGCGAGATCCTCCACGTCGATGCCGGCTACCACGTCGTCGGCATGAAGAACCCCGACGCGCCGGACATCACCCGCGAGCGGGACTGAGGCTCAGCCCTCTTCCCCGAGCCTGCGGCGCCAATCCTCCACCGCGCCGCTCGCGAGCCTGCGGGCGGCGAGCGAACGCCAGGATTCGGTGAGCGCCGCGAGGCCGGCGATCTCCCGCAGGGCCGCCGCATCGAGGCGATCGACGTAGAAGTGGTGCAGGAGCCGCGACAGCGGCCAATCCGGGTGCGGGCGCTCGACCAGGTCCAGCGCATCGCCGGCCGCCACGAACCCTTCCTCGATCACGCGATAGTACCAGCCGGTGCGCCCGCTCGCCTGCACCCTGCGCGCCATGTCCGACACGCCAAAGCGCAGGTTCAGCTTGAAGCAGGGCTGGCGCGCCTGAGAGACTTGGAGCAGGGCGCTGCCCGCGCGCCACAAGTCGCCGACGCAGACATCATGCTCGGTGAGGCTATGGGTCGAAATATTTTCACCGAAGGCACCGGGCCGCTCCAGCAGGTCGGGCAGGCCCGGCAGCTCCGCTCGCCAGGCGGCGGCGTGGTCGAGGGCGTAGTGGTGAACGGCCTTTTCCGGGCCGCCATGGAAGCGGCGGTCGGCCTGCGCGTCGCCTGAGAGACCGAGCGGCCCCACCGCGACGGGTCCTTCCACGGAGGTCTTGGCGATGGCGCTCGTCGCACTCCCATCCCCGAGCGGCGCGACGCGCCCGGTCAGAACGGCCCCGATCACGATCCGCATCGCTCACAAATCCTCGTCGGAAAACCCGCCAGAGCGCCGCAGGCCGTCGATCGCCGTCGCCCCCTCACGCTTGAGCACGAGGCGGGGGCTCACGCCACCGGTCTCGGCGACCGCCGCGGCGAGCCGCTCGGAATGGGTCACGAGCCAGACCTGGCTGCGCTTCGAGGCGTCCACGATCATCCGCGCCAGCGGCTCCATCAGGTCGGGATGCAGGCTGACCTCGGGCTCGTTGAGCGCGAGGAAGGGCGGCAGCCGGTAGGCGAGCAGCGCGCCCGCGAGCGCGAGGTAGCGCAGCGTCCCGTCGGAGAGTTCGGACGGATCGAAGATCCGCTTCGGATATTCGGAGAAGATCACGCCGAAGCGCGCCTCGCGATCCGGTGGCGGGACTACGAGGCGGGCGCCGGGAAAGGCGTCGGCGAAAGCCGCGTCGAGGTCGCCCGTGTCGCCACGGATATGGGCTAGCGTCGCGAAGACGGCAGCGAGGTCGGCACCGTCGGAGGCCAGCATCGGCGTCGTCACCGCGAGGCAGGGGCGGCGCAGCGGCGAGGCGGCATCGGTGCGCACGTCGTGGTAGAAGCGCCACGCGCCGAGCGCCTGCCGCACGATCTGCAATTCAGGAAAGCGCACCGCGTCCTGCAACGCGGCGAGCGCCGTCTCGGTCGGCAGCAGATCGGTGCCGAACGGGCGCTTGCGGCCCTCCTCGTCGCGCACGAAGCCAGCCGGCCCGTCGCGGTCGAGCACCGTGACCGGCCGCGTCCCGGCCTGCACGACGAGCCGCTCGGTCTTCACCTGCGGTTCCAGGGCGAAGGCCGCCCCGTAGGTCGCGCCGCCCACCTGCGGCACGAGGCCGACCTCGACCGCGTAGGTGAAGGTGTGGCCGGTCGCATCGTCGGACAGCTCGGCGGACAGCCGCACCCGTACCGGTTCGCCCCTGCGGCGGGCGCCGGCCCAGAGCACGGATTCCATGCCCCCCTCGGCCGCAAGCGCCCGCGTCAGCGTGCCGGCGGCGGCCGCCTGGAGCAGGGAGAGCACGCGGTAGAGGTTGGTCTTGCCGGTGCCGTTGCCGCCGACGAAGACCGTGAGCGGTCCGACCGGAAAGCGGATACTCCTCAGCGAGCGGTAGCCGGCCGCCTCGATCTCGCGAACCGTCGGCATCGGCGCTTCCCTCAAGCCTGGGTGGGCGTCGATCTAAACGGCCTCCAGAACGATTCTGGAAGGCGTTCCCGTGAGGACGCTCGAATTCAATCCGGTACCTTGATGCCCTCCAACCCCGCGCGCGGCTCGGGAAAGCGCGGATCCATCGCCTCCAGCGTGTCGGCGATGGTCTGGGCGACCATGACGTTGCGGGCCCATTTGCGGTTGGCCGGCACCACGTGCCAGGGGGCGTAGGGCGTCGAGCAGCGGGCGAGCGCGTCGTTGAAGGCGGTCTGGTAGGCGTCCCAGCTCTTGCGCTCCACGAGGTCGGCGGGGTCGAACTTCCAATGCTTCTCCGGGTCGGCGAGGCGCGCTTCCAGGCGCTCCTTCTGCTCGTCCTTGGAGATGTGGAGGAAGAACTTGAGGATCACGGTCCCTGAGAGCGTCAGCAGCCGCTCGAAATCGTTGATGAGCCCATAGCGCTCGCGCCACGTCTCCTCCGGCACAAGTCCCTTCACCCGCACCACCAGCACGTCCTCGTAATGGCTGCGGTTGAACACGCCGATCAGGCCGCGGCCGGGCGTGCGCAGGTGGTAGCGCCAGAGGAAGTCCTGATCGAGTTCCTCCGCGTTCGGCACCTTGAACGACCAGACCCGGCAGCCTTGCGGGTTCACCCCCTCCAGCACGTGGCGGATGGTGCCGTCCTTGCCGCCGGTGTCGATCGCCTGGAACACCACGAGCAGGGAGCGGCGGCGCTCGGCGTAGAGCTTTTCCTGAAGGAGCTTGATCCGTGCGCGCTGCGTTTCCAGCGCGGCCTTGGCCTCGGCCTTGTCGAGGCCGCCGGTGGCGCTGGGATCGATCGCGGCGAGATCGACGCTCCGGCCGGGCTCGACCGTGACGATGCCGGGCGCGGCCGGCGGCAGCACCGGGTGGAGATGCGGCGACAGGCTCGGCGCCGTGCCGCTGCCCGCGATCGCGGCCCGGGCCCAGCCGGCGAAGGAGGGCGGGTGGTCGCGCCAGCCCGCCTGCGACCTTGTTTCCACGGCCTTGTCGGCCGCATTGTCACCGGAGGAGCCTCTACCGTCCTTGCCGTTCTTGCGCGCCATACCGAAGATTATCCGCTCACGAGCCATTCGCGAGGCCACCGATGCGGGCCCGCAGGAAGGGAAAAGCTTGGAGCCCCAACAGATGCGCCGCCTACGCCGTTCCCGATCCGGCGCATCGGGGTCCGCGCGGGGATGGGCCGGCCGCGTCGGAGCGGCGGCATGAGCGGGGTGCCGACGATCTGGTTCGTGCGCCACGGCCAGACCGACTGGAACGCGGAAGGCCGGCTTCAGGGCCACCGCGACACCGATCTCAACGCCAGCGGGCTCGCCCACGCGGCGGAGGCGGCCGAGCGCCTGCGCCGCATCGCCGGGGCCGAACTGCCGACGGCCGATTACGTGGCGAGCCCGCTCACCCGTGCCCGGAAGACGATGGAGATCCTGCGTACCGGCATCGGCCTGCCCTCCGCCGGATACCGTGCCGACGGACGGCTGAAGGAGATCGGGTTCGGTGCCTGGGAGGGCCAGACCTGGGCCGAGATCCGGCGCCGCGATCCCTCGGGCGCCGCCGCGCGCGACCGCGACCGCTGGGGCTACCAGCCGCGTGGGGAGGGCGCGGAGAGCTATGCCATGGTCGAGGCGCGGGTGGAGGAGGTGGTGACCGAATTACGCCGCCCGACCGTGATGGTCGCCCATGGCGGCGTCGCCCGGGTGCTGCTGGTCATCCTCGGCCATCTCGACATCTACGCCGCCCCGCGGCTCGGCATCCGCCAGGGCAGCATTCTCGTCATCGAGCCCAAGGGCTGGCGCTGGGCGTGAGCCTTCGAGACAGGCGCGGACAGGGAAAAGCTGCCGCGCGGGCAGGTGTCCAGAGCCGCTTGCCGGACGTATCGTGGCCAGACGTGTCCTGGGCGAGGTGTCTTGGCCGAAGTGTCTTGACCGGACGCGTCCGGGGCCGGTCAGGCCCGCGCGGCGCGACCGCGGGCGAGCAGCCGCACGGCGGTGACGGGCAGGAGGAGCGTCTTGACCGTCGCGGTCACGGCAAGGACGGCGACGACGGGCAGGATTGCGAGACAGATTCCGCTCACGCGCATCGGACACTCCCTGAAGCTTCTAACTCGGCGGCGCCGCGCCGCCCGGTTGATGACAATCCGCCACTCAATCGCGGCAAGACCAAGGTAAACGGGGCACAGTCACGCATTTCTGCGCTCCGCTCCGTGATGTTTGTTCGGTTCTCGCAGGCCGCTTGGCCGGGCAGCATAGCCGGCATCGGCGCCCGAGCCTTGCTCCGCGTCAATGGATGTCGTCGACGCCGGACCCACTTCGGGCCGCGGCGGCAGCCGGCGAGCGCGGGGATGAGCGTCCTCGAAGGCGCTCATCAGGCGGGCGGCATCGACCTTGGTGTAGATCTGCGTGGTCGAGAGCGAGGCGTGGCCGAGCAATTCCTGGATTGCCCGCAGCTCCCCCTGCCGGGCGAGCAGGTGCGTCGCGAAGGAGTGGCGCAGGGCGTGGGGGGTCGCGCTCTCGGGCAGCCCGAGCGCGCCGCGGAGTGCCGCCACGGCGTACTGCACCACCCGCGGCGAGAGCGGGCCACCCTTCACGCCGACGAAGAGGGGGCCTTCCGGATCGAGGGAATGGGGGCAGAGCGCGAGATAGGCCGCCACCGCCTCGGACACCGCCGGCAGCACCGGCACGGCGCGAACCTTGCCGCCCTTGCCTGTCACCCGAACCTCATCGATGCCCGGCACCGGCGCGTCGCGGGCGGAAAGCCCCAGCGCCTCGGAGATGCGCAGGCCCGAACCGTAGAGCATGGCGATCACCGCCGCGTCGCGGGCGAGCACCCACGGCGCGCGGGCGTCGTCGGGGCGGGTCTCGGGCGCGGTCATCGCCAGGGCGGCGGAGACGGGAAGCGGTCGCGGCAGCCGCCGCTCGACCTTGGGCGAGCGCACCGCGCCGAGCGCCGCCACGCTGCCGTGCCCCTCGCGTTCGAGGAAGCGGGCGAAGGAGCGCAGGCCCGCCAGCATCCGCATCAGGGAGCGTCCGCCGACGCCCTCGGCGCGGCGCGCGGCCATGAAGGCGCGCAGGTCGCGGGGCTTGAGGGCGATCAGGCCGGCAAGGGTCGGCGTGCCGGCGCGGGCGGCGCGGTGGTCGAGGAACTGGCGCAGGTCGCGCTCGTAGGCCTCGACGGTGTTGGCGGCCATCCGCCGCTCCCGCACCAGCGCGTCACGCCAGCCCAGCACCGCCGCGCGCAGGGCGGCATCGCCCGGCGGCAGCAGGGCGTCGGGATCGACGGCTCGGGGGGACGCGGCGCGCATCATCGCCGACGAGCAAAGATCCCTTAAGGTTGACGAAGGGTTAAGCGGAAAGGCCCTTTCCGCGCGGCCGCCCTCGCGCCAGATGAGCGCCGATCCGCTCAAGGGAGAGAGGGCCGATGGCCAAGCCCGTCCACACCATGATCCGCGTTCGCGACGAGGCGCGCTCGCGCGACTACTACGCCCGCGCCTTCGGCCTGGAACCGGCCGACCGCTTCGACTTCCCGGACTTCACGCTGCTCTACCTGCGCGACCCGTCCTCGCCGTTCGAACTCGAACTGACGGTCAACAAGGACCGCGCGGAGCCCTACAATCTCGGCGACGGCTACGGCCACCTCGCCTTCGTGGTGGAGGATGCGGCGGCCGAGCATGCCCGCTTCGAGCGCGAGGGGCTTCCGGTCACGCCGGTCAAAACCCTCAAGCACGGCGACACCGCGCTCGCGACCTTCTTCTTCGCCACCGATCCGGACGGCTACAAGATCGAGGTGATCCAGAAGGGCGGCCGCTTCGCCTGAGTTTCTTGCCGGACGCTACGGTGCCTTCTCCAGGCGCTCGAAGGCAGCCAGCGCCTTCTCGCATCCTTGCGCGGAAGGCGCCGGCAGGCTCGTCTCCAAACGCATCGCGTCGTCGAGCGCCAGCACGTAGCGCTCCTCGGTCAGCGCCCGGCCGACCGCCGCCAGCATGCGCGCGCGACCGGCCCGAAGCACCGCCTCGACCCGCTCGCGCGTCGCGCCGCAGGCCAGCGCCCGGCCCAGGATCTTACCCTGGCGCTCGCCCTCAAGCTGGGGGATGACCAGCGGCCGGGCAGCACCCGTGTCGGGTGGCGTCTGCGCGCGGGCCGCTCCGGCGGCGAGGAGAACGAGCGCGAGCCCGGAGAGGCGGCAGGCCGTTGAACGCATCGAACCGTTTTCTTCCTGTCTCTTACGGTTTGCGGCTGATTGGTTCGGTACAATCCCACCACCGTCTCGGGGTCGTTGACAAGCGAACCCGGAATGAAGGGGGAGGCAGGACCGAAAGAACCACTCGAGAATGGTATCGGAATCGCACGGGCATCGCGGGCCGCGTGCGTTCCCTCACGCTCTCCGAAACGAAACTCCGCCACGGTCAAGCCGGAAACGATAGGGGGCGGCAATGAGTCCTTCCGGCAATGCAACGACGGCAGATCACCCCGCGATCGAGCGGGGCAGCGGACATGTCCGTTCCCGCATCCCCCTGAGCCTCAAGCTCGCCTACTCGGCCTTCATGGCGGTGCTGGTCCCGGTTTACCTCACCCATTACGGGCCCACGAACTTCCTCTATTTCTGCGACATCGCCCTGATCCTGACCCTCGTCGGCATCTGGGCCGAGAGCGCGCTGCTCGTCTCCGTCTGCGCCGTCGGCCTCCTCGCGCCGCAAACGCTCTGGGTCGTCGATTTTGTGGCCGAGGCTGCGGGCATCCCGCTGACCGGCATGACCGCCTACATGTTCAACCGCGAGACCTCGGCGTTCCTGCGGGGGCTGTCGTTGTTCCACGGCTGGCTGCCGTTCCTGCTCGTCTTCCTCGTCTGGCGGCTCGGCTACGAGCGCCGCGCCTGGACCGCGTGGTCGGCGCTGGCGGTCGTCGTCCTGTTCGTCTGCTTCTTCCTCATGCCGCAGCCGCGGCCCGATCCGGGGCTGACGCCGGTCAACATCAACTATGTCTGGGGGATGAGCGATCATGCCGCCCAGACGATGGTGCCGGCCTGGGCGTGGTTGACCGCTCTGGTGATCGGGCTGCCGCTGCTGATCTGGTGGCCGACCCACCGGCTGCTGATCCGGCTGGTGCCCGGCGTTCCCGCCTCGTCCTCGATCACGTCCCCCGCGGCTTCGCCCGCCGGGTCGGCGCTTCGCTGAGCGGATCCTCCGGCCAGGGGTGACGCGGGTAGCGCCCCCGCATCTCCGATCTTACGGCGCTCCAAGACCCGCGCCAGAATCCCGGCAGGTCGCGGGTGATCTGGATCGGGCGGTGGGCCGGCGAGAGCAGGTGGAGCACCAGCGGCACACGGCCTCCACCGAGCGTCGGGTGCCGGTCGAGGCCGAACAGCTCCTGCACCCGCACCGCCAAGACCGGTTCGGGGCCCGACTCGTAATCGACCGGGATGCGCGAGCCGGTCGGCACCTCGATATGGCTCGGCGCTTCCGCCTCCAGGCGCGCCCGCAGCGTCCAGGGCAGGCGGTTCTGCAGGGCCTGGGCGAGATCGTCGGCGGTGATCGCGCCAAGCGAGGCGCGGCCGACGATGGACGGCGCCAGCCATTCCTCGACATTTTCGGCCAGGGCCGCGTCGGAAAGGTCCGGCCATTCCCCGCCCTCCGTTCCCCCCTGCGCCGCGTGGAGGAAGCGGATACGGGCGCGCCACTGCGCCAGGGCGGGCGTCCAGGGCAGGCGGTCGAGGCCGAGCCCGGCAATGCCGCGGGCGAGCACTCTTGCGGAGTCCTCGTCGGCGGGGACGGGGAGGGTGCGTTCGTCCAGCGTCACGGCCCCGAGCCGCCGGCCCTCGCGGGCACGCAAGGCGCGCGCCTCCCTGTCGAAACTGACGCTGCGCGCGAACGCGATCCGGTCGGCGAACAGCGCGTCGATGGCCTCCGACGCGATCGCGGCCGCCGAGAGGATGCGGGCGGAGGCAGCAGTTCCGGTGAGGTCGGCGACGACGATGAAGGGCTCGCGGGCGAGCGGGCTTGCCGGATCGACGAGGCCGGCGCGGCCATTGGCCATCAGGAACGCGCCCTCCCGGCCCCGCGCCCGCGCCACCCGGTCGGGATAGGCGAGCGCCAGCAGGGCGCCGGGCTCGGCGAGCCAGGGATCGCCCCCGGCCTCCGCTCCGCTCGCCGCCTTGGCCGCCTGCCGCGCCCAGCCCTCGGCGAGGCGGCGCATGTCGGCGGCCCGCCCGCCGCGGTCGCGGCGGAAGCGGTCGAGGCGTTCGGACAGATCCACCGCGTCGCCGCCGAGCCCACGCTCGACCAGCACGGCGGCAAGATCGGCCGCCGTGCGGGCCTGACCGGATTCGGCGGCGCGGGCGACCATCCGGGCGAGCCGGGGCGGCAGCGGCAGGCTGCGCAGGGTGTGCCCGGTCGCGGTGAGCCGCCCGTCGGCATCGAGAGCGCCGAGTTCGGTCAGCATCGCCCGCGCCTCGGCGAGCGCCGGCGCCGGGGGCGGATCGAGGAAGGAAAGGGCCGTCGGATCGGTGACGCCCCAGGCGGCGCAGTCGAGGGTGAGGCCGGCAAGGTCGGCGGACACGATCTCGGGCCGGGCGAAGGGTTCGAGCGCGGCGGTCGCCGCCTCCGGCCAGAGCCGCCAGCACAGGCCGGGCTCGGTGCGGCCGGCACGGCCCCGGCGCTGATCGACCGAGGCGCGCGAGGCCCGCGCGGTGACGAGACGGGTCATGCCGTTGCCAGGCTCGTAGAGCGGCACGCGGGCAAGGCCCGAATCGACGACGATGCGCACGCCCTGGATCGTCAGCGAGGTCTCGGCGATCGACGTCGCCAGCACCACCTTGCGCCGCCCCGGCGGTGCGGGCGCCACCGCCCGGTCCTGCTCGCCTTGGCTCAGCGCGCCGTAGAGGGGCGCGAGGTCGGTGTCCTCGGGCAGGCGGTCGGCCAACCGCTCGGCGGTGCGGCGGATCTCCGCCTGCCCCGGCAGGAAGGCCAGGACCGAACCGGGATCGGCCCGCAACGCCCGCAGGATCGCGGCGGCCATGGCGTCCTCGATCCGCTCGTTCGGATCGCGGTCGAGGTGGCGCGTCTCGACCGGATAGGCACGCCCCTCCGATTCTACGACCGGCGCGTCGCCGAGCAGCCCCGCGACGCGGGCGCCATCGAGGGTCGCCGACATGGCGAGAATTCGCAGGTCGTCCCGCAACGCGCCCTGCGCGTCGAGGGCGAAGGCGAGGCCAAGGTCGGCGTCGAGGGAGCGTTCGTGGAACTCGTCGAACAGCACCGCGCCGATGCCGGTCAGTTCCGGATCGTCGAGGATCATGCGGGTGAACACGCCCTCCGTGACGACCTCGATCCGGGTGCGCGCCGAGATCTTGGAGCCGAGCCGGACCCGCAGGCCGACCGTGTCGCCGACCCGCTCGCCGAGAGTGGACGCCATGCGCTCGGCCGCGCCGCGGGCCGCGAGCCGGCGGGGCTCCAGCAGGATGATCTTCCGTCCCCCGAGCCAAGGCTCGTCGAGGAGGGCCAGCGGCACCCGCGTGGTCTTGCCGGCGCCCGGCGGCGCCACGAGCACGGCGGAGGCATGCTCAGATAGGGCCGCGCGCAGGGCGGGCAGGGCGGCTTCGATCGGGAGCGCGGGCGACGACATGATCCGCGAGGTGCCGCGGTTCGCGCGCAGGCGCAACCGCCCCGGCCCCGTCACGACATCAGCGGAACCGCCCACGAAGATTTGTTAACATAGCTTGATTTCCACGCGGAACGGACGAGCGAATTACGACTTGTGGGCTCGGCGTGCGTCTGATGCACGCGACGGAGAGACACGACGATGCGTATCGCCCTGACACTCGCAGCCGGTGTGCTGCTCGGCAGCTTCGGTCTGGGAATCGGGGCCGCGTCGGCCGCCCCCGCGATGCCCGCCCCCGGCGTGATCGCCGGCGACACCATGGAGGTCGTGCGCGACCACGGCCGGCACCACCGGCGCTGGCACCGGTCCCACCGCAGCGTGCTGGGCCACCATCACTCGACCAAGGCCGAGCGCCATCGCCGCCGCATGAACACCTACCGCCACGGCAACCCGAACGCCCGCAATCCGGAGCGGCCCGGCTACCAGCAGCAGCTCGGCAACACCACGGGCGGCCCCCGCTACTGAGCCTTACCCCAGCGGGACGGACCGACAAGCCCGCGCGGCGCTGAGCGAAGCGAAATCCGCATCCCGAAGGGATCCATCGGATTTGTTACGAAAGGGGCCCGTCCGGCGCGATGCCGGGCGGGCCCCTGCCGTTGTCACGGTCCGGCACCACCGCCGCTTGCGACGGCTGGGGAGAGCGTCCACTTGTCCACGGTCTTCACGGGTGGCCGGCGGTGCCCGGCCGGGGCGGGGCTGCTAGCCTCGTTTCCATGCCCAGACCCCAGCGCTCCCAACCCCTCGAACGGCGTGCCCAGGCGGCGGATACCGTGACCTCCTCGCCCCTCGACATCCCCGGCGCCACGCCGATGATGGCGCAGTACATCGAGATCAAGGCCGCCAATCCGGACTGCCTGCTGTTCTACCGGATGGGGGATTTCTACGAGCTGTTCTTCGAGGATGCGGAGATCGCCTCCCGCGCGCTCGGCATCGTCCTGACCAAGCGCGGCAAGCACGGCGGCGCCGACATCCCGATGTGCGGCGTGCCGCTGGAGCGGGCCGACGACTACCTTCACCGGCTGATCGCGCTCGGCCATCGCGTCGCCGTCTGCCAGCAGACCGAGGATGCGGCCGAGGCGAAGAAGCGCGGTCCGAAATCGGTGGTGCGGCGCGAGGTGATCCGCCTCGTCACGCCGGGCACCCTGACCGAGGACCGCCTGCTCGACCCGACGCGGGCCAACCTGCTGCTCGCCATCGGCCGGCGAAAGGTCTCCGACACCCGCGAGGCCTACGGGCTCGCAGCCCTCGACATCTCCACCGGCCGCTTCTCCTTGAGCGAGGTGGAGGGCTCGGAACTCGCCGCCGCGATCGCCCGGCACGAGCCGCGGGAGATCGTGCTCTCGGAAGTCATCCACGCCGACTCCGCGCTGGCCAAGCTGTGGCGCGAGACCAAGGCGGCGGTGGTGCCGCTGGCTCAAGGGGAGCTGGAGCCGGCCTCGGCCGAGCGGCGCATCCGCGAGCAGTTCGGCGTCAAGACCCTCGACGGATTCGGCAATTTCAGCCGGGCAGAGATCGCCGCGGCCGGAGCGGCTTTGCTCTATCTCGAGCGCACGCAGCTCGGCACCCGCGTGCCGCTCTCCGCGCCGAGCCGCGAGGCGAGCGGCGCGACGCTCGCCATCGACGCGGCCACCCGCGCCAACCTTGAACTCACCCGCACGCTCTCGGGCGAGCGCAAGGGCAGCCTGCTCGACGCCATCGATCGCACGGTCTCGGCCGGCGGCGCCCGGCTGCTGGCCGAGCATCTGGCCGGCCCGCTGACGGATCTCACGAAGATCGGCCGGCGGCACGACGCCGTCGCCTTCCTGGCGCAGGACGGGGCGTTGCGCGCGCATCTGCGCGACGCGCTGCACGCGGCCCCCGACATCGCCCGTGCGCTGTCCCGCATCGGCCTGAACCGCGCCGGCCCGCGCGACCTCGCGGCGCTCCGCGACGGACTCATGGCCGCCGCGACGATCAGCGAGCGGCTATCGCGGGAGGACCTGCCGGACGGGCTCGTCCGCCTCGCCCGCCGCCTCGACAAAGCCGACCGGGAACTGGCCGAAGAGCTGGCTCGGGCGCTCGCCGACGACCTGCCGCTCAACCGTCGCGACGGTGGGTTCGTACGCGCGGGCTACCACGCCGAGATCGACGAGGCGCGCGGGCTCGGCCAGGATTCGCGAAAGGTCATCGCCGCGCTCCAGGCGCGCTATGCCGAGGCCACCGGCTGCCGGACGCTGCGGATCAAGCACAACAACGTGCTCGGCTACTACATCGAGGTGCCGCAGGCGGTGGGCGAGGCCTGCCTCAAGGGACTGATGCAGGACTTCGTGCATCGCCAGACCATGGTCGATGCGATGCGCTTCACCAGCGTCGAACTCGGCGAACTCGAATCGAAGATTGCGGGCGCCTCCGACCGGGTGCTGGCGCTCGAATCCGAGGTTTTCGACCGTCTCGCTGCACGGGTAGGGGAGCAGGCGGAGGCAATCGCCGACATCGCCGAGGCTTTGTCCGGCCTCGACGTCGCGGCGAGCCACGCGGAACTCGCGGTCGAACTCGACTGGACCCGGCCGGTCATCGACGACAGCCTCGCCTTCGAGATCCGGGGCGGGCGCCATCCCGTTGTCGAAGCGGCGCTGATGCGGGCCGGCGAGGCCTTCATCGCCAATGCCTGCGACCTCTCCGGCGACGAGGCCGGGCGCATCCGCCTCGTCACCGGCCCGAACATGGGCGGCAAGTCGACTTTCCTGCGCCAGAACGCGCTCATCGCCGTGCTGGCGCAGATGGGCGCCTTCGTGCCGGCGGCCTCGGCCCGGCTCGGCGTGGTCGACCGCCTGTTCTCCCGCGTCGGTGCTGCCGACGACCTCGCGCGGGGCCATTCGACCTTCATGGTCGAAATGGTCGAGACCGCCGCGATCCTCAATCAGGCGACGCGCCGCTCGCTGGTGGTGCTCGACGAGATCGGGCGCGGCACGGCGACCTTCGACGGCCTCTCCATCGCCTGGGCCTGCCTGGAGCACCTGCACGAGAAGAACGGCTGCCGCGCCCTGTTCGCCACCCATTTCCACGAACTGACCGCGCTGAGCCAGCGCCTGCCCCGCCTCGACAACGCCACCCTCAAGGTGGCCGAGGACCGCGGCGACGTGGTGTTCCTGCACGAGGTGGTGCCGGGGGTGGCCGAGCGCTCCTACGGCCTTCAGGTCGCCCGCCTCGCCGGCCTGCCGCCGAGCGTGGTGGCGCGGGCCGGCGCGATCCTGAAAGGGCTTGAAAGCTCCGAGCGCGAGCGCCCCGCCCGCCGCACGATCGAGGATCTGCCGCTGTTTGCAAGCCTCGCCGCTGCCCCACCGCCCCCGCCGGAGCCGGTGAGCCCCGAGCCGGACGACCGCCTCGGCCGGCTGATCGACACCATCGATCCCGACGCACTGACCCCGCGCGAGGCGCTCGACGCGCTCTATCGCCTTAAGAAGGAGCGGGCCGCGGGGTGAAGGCGGCGCGGTTCGAGGCCGCGGGGCGACGCGGCTCACGGGACGGGGAAGGTCTGTTATAGAGCCCTTCGCTAATGACGGCCGGCCCGCTCCGGCCCGACAGGCGTGCCTCCCTCGGTGATTTCGGACTCGCCGGAGACCGGAACATCCGCGCAGGGGGAGGGGCGCCGGGCCGCCCGGAAAACAGATCGATGCTCCGCCTCCTCCTCGCCTTCCTCCTGACGCTCGCCGCCCCCGGCCTTGCCGGGGCGCAGGGTGCCATGACGGCGGCCAAGGCCAAGGATCTCGTCCGCGCCAGCCTCGTGGCCGAGAGCGAGGCGCTGGTGCCCGGCCGCACGGTGACGCTCGGCCTGCACATGGCGATGAAGCCGGGCTGGCATGTCTACTGGCGCAATCCCGGCGATTCCGGCCTGCCGCCGGAGATGGGTTGGCGCCTGCCCGCCGGATACACGGTCGGCCCGGTGCAATGGCCGGTCCCGGAGCGCATCCCGGTCCAGACCCTGATGAATTTCGGCTACGAGGGCGCCGTCACCCTGCTGGTGCCGCTCACCGTGCCCGAAGGCGCGAGGGTCGGCGAGTCCGTGCGGCTCGCCGGCACGCTGTCCTACCTCGTCTGCGAGGAGATCTGCATTCCGGGCTCGTCGGAGCTGAGCCTCGACCTGCCGGTGGCGGCCTCCGCCGAGCCTGCCTCGGGGCAGGCCGCCCTGTTCGCCCGCGCCCGCGCCGCCCTGCCGGAAGCGGCGCCCGGAGCGTTTCGCACCACCCGCGAGGGCGAGCGCCTCGTGCTGCATCTCGACCGGCCGGGCCTCGCGGACGTGAGCGCCGCCGCCTTCTTCCCCTACGCCGAGGGCGCGATCGAGAACGCCGCGCCGCAGGATCTCGCCGTCGATGGCAGCGGCCTGCGCCTGACGCTCACGCCGGGCGAGGCCAAGGAGCCGCCGGAGGCGCTCGCCGGCGTGCTCGCGCTCACCGAGGACGGTGTGCGCAAGGCCTACGCCCTCGGGCTGGAGCCCGCCCCCGCACCGACGACCGCCGCGGCCGTTCCCACCGCGGAGGCGCCGGCCGCCGCGCCGGAGGACGAGAGCCTGACGCTGTGGAGCGCCGCCGGGCTGGCGCTCGTCGGCGGGCTTCTCCTCAACCTGATGCCCTGCGTCTTCCCCGTCCTCTCGATCAAGGTGCTGAGCCTCGTTCGGCAGGCGGGCGAATCCGCCACCCGCGTCCGCCTGCATGGCCTTGCCTACACTCTGGGCGTGCTCGCGAGCTTCCTCGGGCTCGCCGGCCTCCTGATCGCGCTGAAGGCGGGGGGCGCCGGGATCGGCTGGGGCTTCCAGCTCCAATCGCCGGTCGTGGTGGCGCTGCTCGCCTACGGGCTGTTCGCCATGGGTCTCAGCCTGTCGGGCGCGGTGCATCTCGGCGGCGGGATCGTCGGCCTCGGCGACGGGCTGACCCGGCGGGCGGGCTATCAGGGCTCGTTCTTCACCGGCGTGCTGGCAACGCTCGTCGCCACGCCGTGCACCGCGCCGTTCATGGGTGCGGCGGTGGGGTTTGCCCTGACGCAATCGACGCCCGCTGCGCTCACCGTCTTCGCCAGCCTCGGCCTCGGGCTCGCCCTGCCGTTCCTCGGGCTGACGCTGTTCCCGCAGGCGCTGCGGCTGCTGCCGCGGCCGGGCGCCTGGATGGACGTGCTCAAGGGCACGCTCGCCTTTCCCGTCTACGCCACGGTGGCGTGGCTGGTCTGGGTCCTGGCGCAGCAGGTCGGGCCCAACGGGCTCCTCGCCGGGCTGACCGGCCTCGTGCTGGTGGCGCTCGCCGCCTGGGCCTGGGAGCGGGCGCGCGGCGCCGGCCGGATCGGCACCGGCCTCGGCCGGGCCGCCGCCGTCGCGGCCCTCGTCGCAGCGCTCGGCCTCGTCGCCCTCCTCGACGGCGACCGCGCCGACGCGCGGAGCACCGCGTTGGCCCAGGGCGAGGAGGCGTTCACGCAAGCCCGCCTCGACGCGCTGCGGAGCGAGGGCCGCACGGTG
>JAESFL010000236.1_pt1 | contig 47152 bp, 36 predicted proteins | sample 9269401 | NCBI WGS metagenome assembly JAESFL01 (sample SAMN14506025, study PRJNA617098) | algae metagenome | isolation source: Gloeocapsa sp. UFS-A4-WI-NPMV-4B04 and co-occurring heterotrophs from desert... | place: USA: Utah | collected 2006-10-01 | reverse complement strand
GACGATGATAGCGCGCCACCCGCTCCTCACCCGTCTTGTAGATCCGCACGACGAACAGTTTGCCGTCATCCTCGTCTGTGAGAACGATGGCATCGTTCGTCATGACTTCCGGCATACAGCACTCCCTGTTCGCGAGAACATAAAGGGAACACTCATGCTCCGGTCAAGGTTGCGTGATGGTCGATAGTGTGCGGCTCCCTTCGTTGTGACTCGCGATAAGGGGGGCGGGAAGTACTCTTTCAAAATCAGTGCGTCACCGCAGCCTCGAGCTGTACGGCTATGGCTCACCCTCGTCGCCTGTATCCTCGGCCCCTCGCATCCCAGAACCTCGGGGGCATTGGAGTTCCCGTGCTGCTGACGAACCCGTGGGGTCGGCCTGCGAACGACAATGCGTCCCCGAAGCAGCGGTATTGGTGGAGCTACCTCCTGGCTCTTGGCTTGGAAGCGAGCCAGATCGCATTGGCTTGGACGCTGATCTAGAGGCGCGGCCCACCCGTCGAGCATCGTCCACGAGGAACGGACCCGACCGGCGAGCTACGAGGGCACATCATGAGCGTGGCACCTGAGAGCATCCAAGCTGGTCAGTGCTACCTCATGCAGACCGGCCATGTGCGGCGAGCCATCGCACTCCTTCCAGGGCGCGTGCAGTACGAGACCCGGAACCGGGCCCCCAACCGGGCTGGATGGACTTGGCGGTCGGCCATCCTCGACCTGAAAACCTTCGCGGCCATGGTCGAGCGGCTAATACCCTGTGACTGGACCTCTGAGACAGATGCATAGGAGCTAAAGTGCCCGTCGCACCTGAGAGCATCACCGTAGGCGAATGCTACGTGACCAGCACAGGCCGGGTCAGGCGCGTTGTGCGCCTCCTTCCAGACGGGCGGGTCCTGTTCGCGACGCGCCTGCGTCTTCAGGGGCAGACAGCCAGTTCGAAGGACGGCATTCAGAGCCGGGACCGGGTCGGGTTTCGTTCTATCTGATCCCGAGGCTCTGTTTCACGGCATCGACACCCGGGGAGCCGTCGAGGGCCTGGACCCCCCTCAGCCACGGCATCCAGACATCGGGGTTCACCTTGAGCCAGAGTTCCGCCGCGGTCGCGGCATCGAGCCCGCCGAACAGGATGAGGCTCATCACGGTGTTCTCGAGGGCGAGGCTGAACTTCAGGTTCCGGATGAAGGTGGCAGCGTTCGGGCACGCGGCCGAATAGCCCGCGCGGGCATTGGTGAAAACCGTGGCGCCGCCGAGATTGGGCCCGAACACGCTGTCGCCTCCCTCGAGGTAGCGGATCGAGAACTTGACGTTCATGGGGTGGGGCTCCCACCCGAGGAACACGATGGGTTGCCGGTACCGGATCGCCCACTCGACCTCCGCGAGCATGCCCTTCTCGCTCGATTCCACGAGCTCGAAGCCGCTGAGGCCGAAGGTGTTGGCGGCGATCATCCCCTGGATCAGGCGGTTGCCGTCATTCCCGGGCTCGATGCCGTAGATGCGATTGTTGAGCTTGTCCCTGAACCGGGCCATGTCGCCGAAGGTCCTGAGGCCAGCCTCATAGAGCTCGCTCGGCACCGCCAGCGTGTATTTCGCCCCCTCCAAATTGACGCCGAGGATCTCGACTGCGCCGGATTCCACATAGGGCCGGCGATCGGCCTCCATGGTCGGCATCCAGTTGCCGAGGAACACATCGACCTCGCCGCTCTTCATGGCCGCAAAGGCGGCCGGCACCGAGACTTCCCGGGCTTCGGTCTCGTAGCCCAGTCCGTGAAGCAGCCTCCGGGCAAGCGCCGTCGTCGCCGTGATGTCGGTCCATCCGATGTCGGCGAAGCGCACTATCCGGCACGCCTCCGCCTCGGCCGCCGATGCGGCGGGACCGCCCGCGAGCACGGCAACCATCGCGAGGGCGGCGAGCGCCACCTTTTTCCACATCGACGGGATCCTCGAAATCTGCCGGACGGCCCGCGCGACGCGCCGGTCGCGGTCCGAGGGCTTCTAGAGCCGTTTCCCCTCAGGTGGAAAGAGCTCCGGTTCTTTTGGTGGTCGCGTTTCCTTCCGATGAGCCGGAGCCACCTCACTCAGATCAGCGCTCTGGAGCATGATCCCGAAAAGCTGCCGGATCTCTCCGGCAGCGATCATGCGGTGAAACAAACATTTGCAGGGCATGATTCGATCCCGGGACTGGATCGTGTTCCAAGATCCTTGTGCCCCATCCTAAGGGGTGCAGGTTTCTGCGGCCAGCGACGTTCGCGCCGTGGCCAAGGGCGCGGCGGTATGGCACAAACCGGGCCTGAAGGGCCGGCCGGCCCCATCACATCGTGAGCTCACGCATGAAACCGTTTTCCGTCGTTCTCCTCGTCGCCCTCTTGGCCGCAGGCTGCACGACCACCGAGCAGCGGGTCAGCGGCGCCGCCGCGGGCGCGGGAGCCGGGGTCCTCGTCGCGGGCCCGGTCGGTGCCGTCGTCGGCGGTGCAGCGGGCGCGATCTACGGCCCGAACGTCAACCGGAGCGCCCGTCGCGCCATGCGCTGAGCCAACCGGCCGCCTCGGAACCCGGCGTCCGGTTGGAGCGGGCCCGCATGGGGTCGGATTGGGAACGTCAAGACCGGTAGTCCGAGGGAGCAGGCTCGCATCGGGGTCGCGGTCGAAGCGTCAGGCCTCGGCGGCCCGAAAAAGCAGGCTCCCATCGCCGTAGGAGTAGAACCGGTACCCGCCCGCGATCGCGTGACGGTAGGCCTCGCGCATGGTGTCGAGGCCGCTGAAGGCCGAGACCAGCATGAACAGGGTCGAGCGGGGCAGGTGGAAGTTCGTCACCAGGACATCCACGGCCCTGAAGCGGTATCCGGGCGTGATGAAGATCGCCGTGTCGCCGGAAAACGGCGCGATCGTGCCGTCCTCCCGGGCGGCGCTTTCCAGAAGCCGCAGGGAGGTCGTCCCGACGGCGACGATCCGCCCGCCCCTCGCGCGGGCCTCGTTGAGCGCCCGGGCCGTGCGCTCGGAGATCGAACCCCATTCGGCATGCATGCGGTGCTCGGTGGTGTCCTCGGCCTTCACGGGCAGGAAAGTGCCGGCGCCGACATGGAGCGTCACCGTCTCGCGCCCGATCCCGCGCTCGTCGAGGCGACGGAACAGATCGTCGGTGAAATGAAGTCCGGCGGTCGGGGCCGCGACGGCGCCCTCCTCCCGGGCGTAGACGGTCTGGTAGTCCTGCCGATCCCGATCGTCCGTGGCGCGCTTGCCCGCGATATAGGGTGGAAGCGGCAACTCCCCGAGCCGGGCGATCGCCTCGTCGAGATAGGGGCCCGAGAACGAGAACCGCAGGCGCACCTCGCCGCCCTCGCCCTTCGCCTCCACCTCGGCGTCGAGACGCACGAGTTCGCAGGCCGTGCTCTCCGTATCCTCGCCGAAGCGGATGCGGTCGCCGACGTTCAGCTTCTTCGCGGGACGCGCGAAGGCGAGCCAGCCATCGGCGCCATCCCGTTTGTGGAGCATGATCTCGACCCGCGCCGCAGCGTCCCCCCGCACGCGAATGCCGTAGAGCCGGGAGGGGATCACCTTGGTGTCGTTGACGACGAGCACGTCGCCGGGGCGCAACAGTTCGGGAAGATCGTACACCCGGCGATCCTCGAACCCCTCACCCGGACGGACCACGAGTAGCCGCGCCGCATCCCGCGGCTCGGCGGGGCGAAGCGCGATCCGGTCATCGGGCAGATGGAAGTCGAAATGGTCGACGCGCATGGCGGGGTGTCACCCCCGGCGGCGCGGGCCAGGGGTGACAGGACGAAGCTAGGCCGCGTCGGCCATGACCTTCATGGACACGATGCGGTCCGGGTCGCGGACGGGCTCGCCGCGCTTGATCTTGTCGATGTTCTCCATGCCCTCCACGACCTTGCCCCACACGGTGTACTGCTTGTCGAGGAAGCGGGCGTCCTCGAAGCAGATGAAGAACTGCGAGTTCGCCGAATTCGGATTGTTGGTGCGGGCCATGGAGCACACCCCGCGCACATGGGGCTCGGCGTTGAACTCGGCCTTGAGGTCCGCGAGATCCGAGCCGCCGGTGCCGGTGCCCGTGGGATCGCCGGTCTGGGCCATGAAGCCCTCGATGACGCGGTGGAACGGGACGCCGTCATAGAAGCCCTTGCGGGCGAGCGTCTTGATGCGCTCCACGTGGCTGGGCGCGAGATCCGGGCGCAAGGCGATGACGACGCGGCCCTTGGTGGTTTCGACGACGAGCGTGTTTTCGGGATCGTTGGCCATGGGGCTCTCCTCTTGTGTGGGTGGGTAACGTATGGGGCGGACGTGCGTTCAGGGCGGCCGGGTGTCGCCGAATCGGGAGGTGAAGGGGAACCCCAAGGGGAACTCCTGGGCTAGAGCCGGTTCTCGACGTCGAATCGCCTCACGTTCTGTGGTGGTCGCGCTTTCTACCCTTGGGGCGCATCCCTTCACGAGATCGTCGCTCTCGGTTGTGGTTCAAAGCGGCCGGGTGTCGCTGAACCGGAAGGTGAAGGGCCGCCCGGCCACGGCGGCCCCGAAGGCCGGGGTGAACGGAAGGGGGGAGCAGCGCTCGAGCGCCTCGCGCACCGAGCGCGCGAAGGCCTCGCGCCGATCCGGCTCGGCGCCCTGCGCATAATAGGTGATGCGTGGCTGGCCCAGCACCTCGCCGGAGCGCTTGAAGGCCAGCCGCAGGGTGATCTCCTGGCCCGTGAAACCGCTGACGCCGCCGGGGATCCAGCAGGCCTGGAAGGCCTGAAAGACCTCGCGGATGCGATCGACCCGTGCGGGCTTCTGCCCGGAGCCCGGCCGCACCACGCCCGTGATGGTTTCCGGCAGGGTCGGGGGCGTGTCGTAGCGGCGCTCGTCGTCGAGCGGCAGGGCCGCCACGGGCGACACCGCGGCCGCAGCTGCCGCGAGGAGGAACAACCCCCCTCCCCGCACGCTGCCGCTCACGCTCACCGGGCGTCCGCCGCAAGCTGCATCTTGACGATCTTGTCCGGGCTCACGACCTGGCCGTTGCGGCCCGCATCGCCCTTCTTGATCTTGTCGACCACCTCCATGCCGGAGACCACCTCGCCAAAGAGGGTGTACTGGCCGGTGAGCGGCCCGCAGCCCTCGTAGCAGATGAAGAACTGGGAATTGGCCGAGTCCGGCGAGGCCGAGCGAGCCATGCCGACCGAGCCGCGCTTGTAGGGGGTCTGGCTGAACTCCGCCGGGACGTTGGGGAGATCCGACTTGCCCGTGCCGGTGCCCGTGGGGTCGCCGGTCTGGGCCATGAAGCCCGGGATCACCCGGTGAAAGACGATGCCGTCGTAAAAGCCGCGCTTCGTGAGCGCCTTGATTTGCTCCACGTGCTTCGGGGCGAGGTCCGGGCGCAGCCGGATGGTCACCCGCCCGTCCTTGGTGTCGAGATAGACCGTGTTCTGCGGGTCGGCCGCCGGACCTTGGGCCGCGGCGGGCATGGCGGCAGCAAGAACAAGCGCCAGAGCGGCAAGCGAACGCTTCATCGGGAACTCCTTCAATGGAAAACGGGCTATCGCGGCTCGGACTTGTGCTTGAGCCGTTCGGCGACAAGAGCGGGGACGAAGCCGGAGACATCGCCCCCCATTCCGGCGATCTGACGCACGAGCGTGGCCGTGATGGGGCGAACCATGGGGCTTGCGGGAAAGAAAACCGTCTGGATCTCGGGCGCCATGGCCTCGTTCATGGCCGCCATCTGCATCTCGTAGTCGAGATCGGTCCCATCCCGGAGGCCGCGGACCAGGATCGTGGCGCCATGGCGGCGGGCTGCCTGGATGGCGAGATCCTGGAAGGACACCACTTCGAGCGCGGCTCCCTCCTCGGCCGCCACGGGCCCGCAGACTTGCCCCAGCATCTCGGCCCGCTCGTCGGCCGAGAAGATCGGCGCCTTCGAGGAATGGATCCCGATGGCGATGACGAGCCGGTCCACGAGGCGGCAGGCATGGCGCACCACGTCGAGGTGGCCGTTGGTGACCGGGTCGAAGGTGCCGGTGTAGAGAGCCGTACGGGGCATGAGGCAAGCCCTAACTTGGCGCAGGCCCAGCCGCAAGCGTGCGCCGCCCATCGAGGCCCGGTCGAGGCGGCCTTCCCAGGGCCGCAGGCCCACGGGCCCGGTCGAGGCTCCGGGCCAATTCCGCATAGGCCCGGGCGGGACGAACCCCAGCCGCGAGCGTGCGCCGCCGCACATCGGCGGTTCAGGAAGGATGGGAGAAGAGGGTCGTCGCCCAGGAGGCCCCCATGTTCGTCCGTCTCGCCATCGTCTTCGCGGTCGCTTTCGTCACCATCGCCCCGGCCGCTTTCGCTTGAGAGCCTGAGAGCCGGCGTATCCGGCTCGAGGCAGGCCTTGGGATCGGGTTCATCGAGTTGTGACCATCCTCACGCCAAGGCTCCGAGAGGCTGTCGAGGAGGCCTATCGTGTGTTCCGGACCCGCGATCTCAGGGGTCCTCTCGAGGTTTGCCATTGCCCCAGCTGCATGTCGGAGGCCATGGCCGCGAGCATCCTGACGACGCCGCTGCGCGAGCTCTCCAAGGAACAGCTGACGGAATACACCAATTCGGCCCACGGCTGGTCCGAGCAGTTCCTGGCCTTCCTGCCGCGCTACATGGAGCTCATCTCGGACGGTGAGTGGCCGACCTATCTCGGACCCGATAGCGTTCTCTCCCGCTTTGCCGACCTGCCGGTAGATCCCCTGACAGCGGACGAGCATGCGACCTTTGCGACCTGGCTCTTAGTCCTGTTCGACGAGGCGCTGCTGAGGCCCATTCCGCCCGAGGAACTCAGCGACGCCGAGAACGACCACTTTGGGCTGGCTATCGCGGGCATCGGCTACGACATCTGCGACATCATCGAGCTGGCCCTGCCCACCCCTTTCGACACCCTGCGCTTTCAGCAGATCTGGGAAGATTGCGAAGCCCGCGAGGCTGCGCTCAGGCTCGCGGCGACGATCTCCTTCGGCATCGGCGACGAGCGGTTTCGCGACACACGCTACCGCCCGGAGAGCACGCAGGCGGAGGCGTCGCGCTGGTATACCTGGTTCACCAAAACGGACCACTCCAAGCTCCTCGCCCGCGCTTTCGAGCGCGAGACCGATCCGCTGGCGCAGGAGTTCCTGTTGGCTGCGATTTAGCCGATCGAAGCGTCAATTCAGGTTAGAGCCCGCCGGTCTGTGGCCGGCGGGTTTCGTTTGGTCGGTTGCAAGGGTCTGAACGATGCGTGATCCTCAGATCACGGAAAAATCCGAGACCGTGAGGGCGATGTTCTTGTCCACGGTGGCAAACAGCAGCGGCTTGTACTTCGTGCCCGCGCCGTCGCGATCGAAGTAGAGCTTGCCGTCCGCCTGGTCGAACAGGATCCAGTCGCTCGCATCCACCCCCGTGTAGGGGTTCGTCACCACCGCGAAGGCGTCGGCCGCGAGCTTGCCCGCCTTCAGGCCCAGGAACGCGGCATTGTCGATCCTGATGGTATCGTTGCCCTTCTCGTTCATGTCCCGGATGGTGTCGGCCTGGGTGGAACCCGGCCCGGTCGTGAAGTCGAAGCGGTCGTTGCCGTCTCCGCCTGTGAGCACATCCTTGCCCTTGCCCCCGCGCAGCGTGTCGTTGCCGGCCCCGCCGATGAGCGTGTTGGCCGCCGCGTTGCCCGTGAGCACGTTCGCGAGCGCGTTGCCGGTGAGCTTGGCGGCGTTGGTGCTGGCGGGATCGAGCACGGCGAGGTGCCCGATGGCGAGCCAGTTCGCGAGCGAGAACGAGCCCGTGGCCTTCACGGTGTCGGTGCCGCCCTTGGCGGCCTCCAGCAGGGTGTCGAGGCTGTCGGCCACGCAGGTGTCGTTGCCGGCGCCGCCGATGAGGGTGTCGGCGCCCGCCCCGCCGCTCAGGCGGTCGGCCGCCTTGCCGCCCATGAGGACATCCTCGCCCCCGCCGCCGTCGAGGGTGGTGGCGACCGAGGGGCCGAAGATCGTGTCGGCTGCAGCCGTGCCGGTGACCAGGAAGCGGTCCTGCGCCTCCCAACTCTCGAAGGTGTAGCCCCGGAAATCGAAGTGGTTGAAGTACCCGTCCAGGGTAAGATCCAGGAGCATGAAGTGCAGCGTGTTGACGCCTGCGCTGCCGGCAATCGTCTCCGTCGGAAGGTAGACGGCCTCCTCAATGTTCTGGGACAAGGTGACCGTAGCGGCGATCTGGAACTCGAAACGCTCGATCTCCTCCCAGTAGGTGTACTCCAAGGTCACGGAGCCATCGAAGCGGACGGTGTCGTTGCCGTCGCCGCCGTCGAACTCCTTCCATGTGCTGTCATCTCCAGCGCCGAGAAGGAACAGATCGTCTCCCGAGGAGCCGGAGAGATAGTCATTCCCCGCACCGCCGTCGAGAATGTCGTGCCCTGCCCCGCCGTAGAGGTCATCGTTCCCATCGCCGCCGGAGAGGGTGTCGTTGCCATAGCCTCCTAACAGGTAGTCGCTCCCATCGCCGCCGGAGATCGTGTCGTTGCCACCATAGCCGTGGATCTCGTTGGCACTGGCGGTGCCGGTGATCGTATCGTTCTGATTGAACAGGTACTCCGTGGCGAGCTGCGCCCCGTTCGGCATCGCAAGCGCCGCCAGGAAGTCTTCCAGGCTCAGCGACAGCCCCGTGGCGGTGACGAGGGGATCGGCGAAGAGTTGCCCGATCTGGAAGCCGGTGATCGTGCCCTGGCCCCCGTCCACGAAGTCCCCTGACCCGTTATTGACATCGCTAAACAGTATCAGGCCGGTCAAAGAGCCGGCAGGGCCCAAGATGGTCCACTGCGACTGGGTTTTGGCTGCGGTCGCGACATTGCCGGGGTCGAGCAGGTCGGCGAATTCCACATGCAAGCTGGTGGTCACGGTGGCCATGGGGCTCTCCTCTGGTCCGTCCTCAACTCGGCATCCGCCCCCATTCGAGGAGGCATGAACCCAGGCGCTCAGGACAGAGCGTTGATACAACGAGGAGTGGAATATCGGCTATGCCCGCACCCTTGTGTGCGCGCACGCACAAGCTGCACCGCCCGCCCCCCGCCCAAGCCTCAGAGGCTGGAGGAGGGCCGGCCGAGGTAGCGCGTCGGGCCGCCTGACCGCACCCGAACGGAACCGGCGGACGAGGCATGGGTCCAAGCCCCGCAAAGGCTCCGGTTTGTCTCGGCTCGTTTGAACGGCAAAAGGGGCCCGGTCCGGCGACCGAGCCCCTTTCGGATCAGTGATCGGGCGCCCTTCGAGCGCCGGCCTTCAGCCTCAGCCCGAGGTTGTGCCGTTCTCCTCGGCCCCACCCTCGTCGAGGCCCTCTTCCGCGTCCTCGCCCTCGACATGCTCGACCGAAACCACCCGCTCCTTCGGGGCGGTGTTGAACACGCGCACGCCCTTGGAGGCGCGGCTCACCACGCGGATGCCGTCGACCGGCACGCGGATGAGCTGGCCGGTGTCGCTCACCAGCATGATCTGGTCCGCGGGCTCCACCGGGAAGGCCGCCACGAGATGGCCGATCTCCTTGAGCTTGGTGGGATCCGTGGCCCGGATGCCCTTGCCGCCGCGGTTCGAGACGCGGAACTCGTAGGACGACGAGCGCTTGCCGAAGCCGAACTCGGTGGCGGTGAGCACGAACTGCTCGGCCGCTCCCATCTCGGCATAGCGCTCGGGCGTGATCGAGACGTCGCCGGCGGCCTCCTCGGCCTCGGGCGTCGGCTCCTCGGGCTCCAATCCCTCGACCTCCTGGGCCTCGACCTCTTCGCCCGTCGCAGCGCGGCGGATGGCGCCGGATTGCTTGAGATAGGCCGCGCGCTCGGCGGGCGTTGCCTCGACGTGGCGCAGGATCGCCATGGAGATGATGGAATCGCCCTTCGCGAGGCCGATGCCCCTGACGCCCATGGAATCGCGGCCCTTGAACACGCGCACATCCGTGACCGGGAAGCGGATGCACTGGCCCCTCGCGGTGGTGAGCAGCACGTCGTCGTTCTCGGAGCAGATCTGCACGTCAACGATATGCTCGCCTTCGTCGAGCTTCATGGCGATCTTGCCGCCCCGGTTTACCTGGACGAAGTCCGAGAGCTTGTTGCGCCGGACCGTGCCGCGCGAGGTCGCGAACATCACGTCGAGGCGATCCCAAGAGGCCTCGTCCTCGGGCAGCGGCATGATCGTGGTGATGCGCTCGCCCTGCTCGATGGGGAGCATGTTGACGAGGGCCTTGCCCCTGGCGTTCGGAGCCGCGAGCGGCAGGCGCCAGACCTTCTCCTTGTAGGCCTGACCCTCCGAGGAGAAGAACAGCACCGGGGTGTGGGTGTTGGCGACGAAGAGGCGGGTGACGAAATCCTCGTCCCGGGTCGCCATGCCGGAGCGGCCCTTCCCGCCCCTGCGCTGGGCCCGGTAGGCCGAGAGCGGCACGCGCTTGATGTAGCCCGCATGCGACACGGTCACGACCATGTCCTCACGGGCGATCAGGTCCTCGTCGTCGACATCGGCGTCGAAGTCCACGATCTCGGTCTTGCGCGGGGTCGCGAAGGAGTCGCGGATGGCGGTGAGCTCGTCGCGGATGATGGCCATGATCCGCACGCGGGAGCGCAGGATGTCCAGGTAATCCGAGATCTCGTTCGCGAGCTTGGCGAGTTCGTCGCCCACCTCGTCGCGTCCGAGGGCCGTGAGGCGCTGCAGGCGCAGATCCAGGATCGCCCTCGCCTGGGCCTCGGAGAGCCGGTAGGTGTTGTCCTCGTTGATCTTGTGGCGCGGGTCGTCGACGAGCGCGATGAGCGGCGCGATGTCGGCGGCCGGCCAATCGCGGCCCATGAGGGCCTCGCGGGCGGCGTTCGGATCCGGTGCGGTGCGGATCAGGCGGATCACCTCGTCGATATTGGCGACCGCGATGGCGAGGCCGCACAGCACGTGGGCGCGCTCGCGGGCCTTGCCGAGGAGGAACTTCGTCCGCCGCGACACCACTTCCTCGCGGAAGTCGATGAAGGCGCGAATGAGATCCTTCAGGGTCATCAGCTCCGGACGGCCGCCGTTCAGGGCCACCATGTTGGCCCCGAAGGATTGCTGGAGCGGCGTGTAGCGGTAGAGCTGGTTCAGCACCACGTCGGCGACTGCGTCGCGCTTCAATTCGATCACGATGCGCATGCCGTCGCGGTCGGATTCGTCGCGCAGATCCGCGATGCCCTCGACCTTCTTCTCGCGCACGAGGTCGGCGATCTTCTCGACGAGCGAGGCCTTGTTGACCTGATAGGGGATCTCGGTGACGACGATCGCCTCGCGCTCCTTGCGGATCTCCTCCACCTCGGCGCGGGCGCGCATCACGATGGAGCCGCGGCCCGTGGTGTAGGCCTGGCGCACCCCGGCGCGGCCGAGGATGAGGCCGCCGGTGGGAAAGTCCGGTCCCGGAATGAGCTCGATGAGCTCTTCCGCCGAGATGTCGGGGTTTTCCATATAGGCGATGCAGCCGCCAATCACCTCGCCGAGGTTGTGGGGCGGCATGTTGGTCGCCATGCCGACCGCGATGCCGCCGGCGCCGTTGACGAGGAGGTTCGGGTAACGCGCCGGCAGCACCGACGGCTCGTGCTGCGACTCGTCGTAGTTGGGCGTGAAATCGACAGTGTTCTTGTCGATGTCCTCGAGCAGCGGCATCGCGGCCCGGGTGAGGCGGGACTCGGTGTAGCGCATCGCCGCCGGGGGATCGCCGTCGACGGAGCCGAAATTGCCCTGCCCGTCCACGAGGAGGAGCCTCAGCGAAAAGTCCTGCGCCATGCGCACGAGGGCGTCGTAGATCGCCTGGTCGCCGTGCGGGTGGTACTGACCCATCACGTCGCCGACGATGCGGGACGACTTCACGTGCTTCTTGTCGGGCGTGTAGCCGCTCTCGTGCATGGCGTAGAGGATGCGCCGGTGCACGGGCTTGAGCCCGTCGCGCGCATCGGGCAGCGCCCGGCTCACGATCACGCTCATAGCGTAATCGAGGTAGGAGCGCTTCATCTCATCGGCGATGGAAACGGGCCTGATATCGCTCGCGGGCGGAACGCCCGCGGAGCCGCCGGAGGCCGTGTCGTTCGGATCGGTCAAGGTCTTGGGTCTTTCTCGGGCTTTTTCGGCACTGGGCCGGGCTCCTCGGGGTCGGGACGGGTGTCGCCCCCGAATCTGAGCGAAATCAAGTTCTTAGATGGTCGATAACGCCGCCGTTTTCAAGCCGAAAGCGGACTTTTGCACCCCTCGCGGCGCATGCCCACGGGGCGGAGAATATGCCGCCCTGGCGCATACTTACGGCTGACATCTCTCACTCCGTTTGAGGAACGGTGTCGAGGTGAGACATTGCATGCTGATGCAGGCCAGGCCCCAGTGCGCCCCGTTCCCGAAGAGAACAACCTGTGCGGTTAAGACTGGATTAACCCCGCGCTTGACCCGCGAGGCATGGCCGCCCCCTCGCCAAGGGCGTGGCCATGCCTCATAACCCGGGCTGGCCAGAGTCCCCCGATGCTCCGCGACTTTCTCTCCTCCGCCCTCGTGACCCTGCTCGTCACCCTCGATCCACCCGCGCTTGCCCCGATCTTCATCTCGCTCACGCGGGGCATGACCGGGGACGAGCGGCGGCGGGTCGCGGTGCGGGCTTCGCTCATCGCCTTCGCGATCCTGGCCTTCTTCGGCCTCGGCGGAGACGTGCTGTTGCGCCATCTCGGCGTGGGGCTGCCGGCCTTCCGGATCTCCGGCGGCCTCCTGCTGTTCTGGATCGCCTTCGAGATGGTGTTCGAGCGGCGCAACGAGCGAAAGCAGAACACCGCCGACACGGCGATCACGGAGGATCACATCCGCAACGTCGCGGCCTTCCCGCTCGCGATCCCGTTGATGGCGGGGCCCGGCGCGATCACGGCGACGATCCTGCTCGCGGGCCGCGCGGACGGGAGCCCCCTCGCCCTCTCGCTCCTGCTCCTGATCGTCGCCTTCGGGGTCGCCTGCTGCCTGGTGGTTTTTCTCAGCGCCGAGCGGGTCTCGCGCCTTCTCGGCGTCACCGGCAACGTGGTCCTGAGCCGCCTCCTCGGCGTCATCCTCGCGGGCCTGGCGGTTCAGTTCATCATCAACGGGGTGGAAGCGCTGTTTCGCCCCCCGACGCTCTGACGGCAACGAAAACGGCGCGGGGTTGCCCCCGCGCCGGATGAAAAGCCAAAGCTCTACGGGTTAGTAATACACCCGGCGGGACACCACGCGGGGCGCGCCCGTGAACGCCCGGCGCGAGACGACGCGCGGCGAACGGACCACCACCCGGCGCGTCACGTAACGGGGACGCGTGACGTAGCGGGTGCGCACGATCGTGCGGGGCCGCTCGACATAGTACACGGGCGTGACCACCCGGCGCGTCACCACCCGCGGGCCGTAATAGCCGACCCGGCGGTAGCTCGGATACCCGTAGCGGGGGCCGTAATAGCCATAGCGCGAACCGTAATAACCGCCGCCGTAGCCACCGCCGTAGCCACCGCCGTAGCCACCGCCGCCGAACCCGATCGAGATACCCACCTGGGCCTTCGCCTCTTGCGGGGCCGCGAAAAGAGCACCGCCGGCCGCGATGGCGCCTGCGAGAGCCAGTGCGAACATCTTCCTCATCATCGTCTCCTGCTCGGGACCGCTTGAGCGGCCCTCAATGAGGTGGAAACCGGGAAGGCGGAGAAAGGTTTCATGCCCTCGCGCCACGTCATGCACAGTCGAACGATACGGACCAAACGTTGTCGGTTTGCGGCATGAAAAGTCTGAACAAGCGTTCATCAAGATGAAGATGTGAAAGACGCGCGCACTTGTTATCGCAAGGTTTGCAGAAGCTGCAGCAAAAGTTCCTGCCGGGGCGCGATCGAGGAGATCAAGCCATATTCCTGCAGGGTATGGGCACCGTCGCCGTCGATCCCGAGGCCGTCGAGGGTCGGGACGCCGAGAGCCGCCGTGAAATTGCCGTCCGAGCCGCCGCCGGTCCGGGGAACGTCCTGGAGGTCGAAGCCGATTGCCGAGGCCAGCGCCTGGGCCTGCCGGAACAGGCGCTCCACGCCCTCCGTGCGCTCGTAAGGGGGCCGGTTCATGCCGCCGGTGATGTGGAGCTTCACATCGGAATCGTGGGGCTCGAGCCCGAGCAGCGCCCGCTCGAAGGCCTCGCCGTCAGCCGCCGTGGCGACGCGCAGATCGACCGAGAAGCGGCAATGCTGCGGGATCGTGTTCATGGCGGTGCCGCCATTCACGAGCCCGACCGTCGTGGTCACGCCGCGGCCGTAATCGGTCATCTCCTCGATCCGGACGATCTGGCGAGCCGCCTCGCGGATCGCGCTGCGCCCGTCCTGGTGGCGGGAGCCGGAATGGGCTGGGCGGCCCTCCACATGGACGTCGAAGCGCCCGACGCCTTTTCGCGAGGTCACGATCTTGCCGCCATCCCGGGCCGGCTCCGTCACGAGCGCATAGGCCGAGCGGCGCGCGAGATCCTGGATCAGCCCTTGCGTGCTCGGGCTTCCGATCTCCTCGTCCGGCGTGACGAGAAACACGAGCGGAAGCGCGGCTTTTCCTGAGCGGGCGGCGTCCTTGAAGGCCTGGATCGCGAAATAGGCCCCGCCCTTCATGTCGTAGACCCCCGGCCCGTAGAGCCGGTCGCCGTCGACCCGGAGCGGCAGGTCGTGCTCGATTGTGCCGACCGGGTGGACCGTATCGAGGTGGGACATGACAAGGATGCCGGGTCGGTCGACCTCGGGCCCCGCCCGCAGGACGAGCGTGTCGCCGAGCCCCTGCTGGCCCGAAATGCGCTCGACGCGGACCGGCGCGTCGGCGACCTCCGCGACCACGAGGTCCATCATGGCGTTCACGCCGGCAACCGCATAGGTCGGGCTCTCCTGGAGCACCCAGGCCTTCAGGCCCTCCAGATCCGCGGCGCCGTTCCCCCGGCCCTTGTTTGCTGCCATGACCCTGGCCACCTCTCGATTGATCCGGGCCGCAGGGGTCGCGCGTTTGCTCGGGAGCGTCAAGCGCGGGCGGCGCCCGAAAGCCAAGCCTGAGCGGCGAGCCGAAAGCCAAGCCTCGGCGGCGAGCCAAAAGCATCCTCGTGCGTTGTCGAACCGATTCGGCGCGGGAGGCCGTGCTTCTTCTCCTCACCGTCAGAGGAGCGGTTCGGCGGCTTTTGGGGCCGCGGGCGGGAACGGTTCACAAACCCGCCGCTTTGTTAAGGCAAAGGTTAACGTCCATGTCAGCCATCGCGCGCCCTCTCCGAAACGCCATCGTGGTCGCCCTCACGACCGCGGGGCTGGGTGGTTGCCTCGGCGCGGGGTCGCCCGTCGCGTTCTCGGACCAGCGCTCGCTCGCGGAATCCGGCTCAGGGGTGCTCGTCGTCCACACCTCGCTCCATGAGGAGGGCTGCCGCGAGGTCTCGGCGGCCTTGTCGAAGCCCGTGATGAGCGGCCGGTCCATCGACATCGGCCGCACCGTCACCCTCAAGCGCTCCGGCGACGGACCGAAGACTCCGAGCCCCGTCGTTCTGCCCGCGGGCGAATACGGGATCGTGCGCTTCACCTGCGAGGGCCGCGACGGCACGCAGGTCTATGCCGCCAACGCCGTCGAGAACGGCAGCTTCATGGACGGCAGCGGCACGGTCTACGAAGCGCCTCTCGTGAGCTTCCGGGTCGGGCCCGGGGAGATCGTCGAGGGCGGAAGCGTGAGGATCGCGACCACCGCCCCGGCGGGATCGGCCCCGCGCCGGTTGGCCGTCACGGTCGCCCCCCTCCCCGAAGGCTGGCTCCAGGCCGTGCCCTCGGCCTACGCGTCCCTCGCCAATGGTCGAGTCTCGCGGCCCGTGGCGGTGCCGGGCAACCCCACGGCCGCGAACCGTCGGTCCTAACCGGTCATTGATACGACAAAGCCGCCCAGAGGCGGCTTTGAAGGATTGGAGCTGAGACGGGACCGGCCGCATGGGAAGCGGCGCCCATGATCGTTCCCTAGAGCCTGTTCCGGTCAGGTTGAATCGAATTGGGCTCTACAGTCATTGTTCGGCCGCATGATCTTGGTCCGCAAAGTCTCCAACTTTTCGGGATCATGCCCTAGAACGGGATGTCGTCGTCGAGGTCGTTGTAGCGCGAACCGCCGCCGCCGGTCGACGCTGCCGCTGCGGGGCGGCGCTCCATCGGCGAGGAGCGGCCGAAATCGCCACCCTTGTTGACCCGGCCGTTCTCGCGGCCTCCCCCGTCCTCGTCCTCCATGCCGCCACCGCCGCGGCTGTCGAGGATCGCGAGCTCGCCGCGGAAGCGCTGCAGCACCACCTCGGTGGTCTTGCGCTGCTGGCCTTCCTTGTCGGTGTATTCCCGGGTCTGGAGCTGACCCTCGATATACACCTTGGAGCCCTTCTTGAGGTACTGCTCGGCCACGCGACCGAGATTCTCGTTATAGATGACGATGTTGTGCCACTCGGTCTTCTCCTTGCGCTCACCCGAGGCCTTGTCCTTCCAGGACTCGGAGGTCGCGATGGAGAAATTCACAACCGGATCGCCGGACGAGAGCCGGCGCACCTCGGGGTCGCGCCCGAGATTGCCGACCAGAATGACTTTATTGACGCTGCCCGCCATCGATCTCTCCTCACTGTTCATGCATCCATGGGCAACAGACCGGCTCCGCCGGCCACCGTCCACGCGGGGGCGCTGACACAAGCAAAATCCCGCCGGATCGGCAATCTTTGTTCTATATTTGTTCCCTGTGAAAAGCAAGGGAAACGGCACTTTTCCACCGTTCCCGTATGGCTGGCTCGGCTGTGGTCATGCGAACCTTCGTCCCGGCTGCGCCGAGCGGTAGGGCTCGGACCGCCATTTGACGATCCGATCCGTTGTTTGATCGTCATCAGCAAAACGAATGATCCGGCAAACCCGGAACGTTTCCCCGAATCCCCGGCCTCCCCTGTTCGCGGCCGCGGGCGACACATTGTCGTCGTTCGGCCTTTGTTCTAGGCTTTTGGTGGCCGGCGCGCTGTCAAGCGGCTTCGCCCCGATTATCTAAAGCTCCTGCAATCCCCCGATCCTCAGGCGACCTATGGCCTCAAATCTCGACGAGTTGTTCGACCGCGCCCGCGCCGGCGATCCCGATGCCCGCGTGATCACCGTGCGCGGCGCACGGGAGCACAACCTCAAGAACGTCGATCTCACGATCCCGCGGGACAGGTTCGTGGTCTTCACGGGGTTGTCGGGCTCGGGCAAGTCGTCGCTCGCCTTCGACACGATCTATGCCGAGGGCCAGCGCCGCTACGTCGAATCGCTCTCGGCCTATGCCCGGCAGTTCCTCGAGATGATGTCGAAGCCGGATGTCGACCAGATCGACGGCCTCTCGCCCGCGATCTCCATCGAGCAGAAGACCACCTCGAAGAACCCGCGTTCCACGGTCGGGACCGTGACCGAGATCTACGACTACATGCGCCTCCTCTGGGCGCGGATCGGCATCCCCTACTCGCCGGCGACAGGCCTGCCGATCGAAAGCCAGACCGTGTCCCAGATGGTCGACCGGGTGCTGGCGCTCCCTGAGAAGACGCGGCTCTACCTCCTCGCCCCGGTGGTGCGCGGCCGCAAGGGCGAGTACCGCAAGGAGATCGCCGAGTTCCAGAAGCGGGGCTTCCAGCGCCTGAAGATCGACGGCGAGTATTACGCCATCGACGAGGCCCCTGCCCTCGACAAGAAGTTCAAGCACGATATCGACGTGGTGGTGGACCGCATCGTGGTGCGCGCCGACATCGCGGCGCGGCTCGCGGATTCGCTCGAAACCGCGCTCGATCTCGCGGAGGGCATCGCGGTCATCGAATACGCGGACCAGAAGGAAGAGAACGGCGAGGCGAAGCGCATCACCTTCTCGTCAAAATTCGCTTGTCCCGTGTCCGGCTTCACGATCTCCGAGATCGAGCCGCGGCTGTTCTCGTTCAACAACCCCTTCGGGGCCTGCCCGACATGCGCGGGCATCGGCCACGAGATGCGCATCGACGCGGACCTCGTGGTCCCGGACGAGAGCATCACCCTGAAGCGCGGCGCCATCGCGCCCTGGGCGAAATCGACCTCGCCCTATTACGGCCAGACGCTCGATGCTATCGCGAAGCATTACGGCGTGACCACGACGACGAAGTGGCGCGATCTGCCGGAGAAAGTCCGCAACGTCATCCTCCATGGCTCGGGTTCGGAATCGATCCGCATGGCCTATGACGACGGCTTGCGGGCCTACGAGGTCAGGAAGCCCTTCGAGGGCGTGGTCCCGAACCTGGAGCGGCGCTTCAAGGAAACCGAGAGCGAGTGGGCGCGCGAGGAAATCTCCCGCTACATGGGCGAGACCCCCTGCGAGACCTGCGGCGGCAAGCGCCTCAAGCCCGAGGCGCTGGCCGTCAAGATCGCGGGCTCCGACATCGCCGACGCCACGGCCTTGTCGGTGCGCGACGCGAAGGTGTGGTTCGGGGACATGCCCGACAAGCTGACCGCGAAGCAGAACGAGATCGCGGGCCGCATCCTGAAGGAGATCCGCGACCGCCTCACCTTCCTGGTCGATGTCGGCCTCGAGTACCTGACGCTCGCCCGCGCCTCCGGCACGCTCTCCGGCGGCGAGAGCCAGCGCATCCGCCTCGCCTCGCAGATCGGCTCCGGGCTGACGGGCGTTCTCTATGTGCTCGACGAGCCCTCGATCGGCCTGCACCAGCGCGACAACGAGCGGCTGCTCGGCACCCTCAAGCGCCTGCGCGACCTCGGCAACACCGTGATCGTGGTGGAGCACGATGAGGATGCGATCCTGCAATCCGACTACGTGTTCGACATCGGCCCAGGCGCCGGCATCCATGGCGGCGAGGTCGTCGCGAAGGGAACGCCGGACGAGATCATGGCGGATGCGAACTCGCTCACGGGGAAATACCTCACGGGTGAGATGAGCGTGCGCGTGCCATCGACGCGCCGCAAGCCCCAGAAAGGCAAGAGCCTCAAGCTCGTCGGCGCGCGCGGCAACAACCTCAAGGATGTCACGGCGAAGATCCCGCTCGGCACCTTCACGTGCATCACCGGCGTCTCCGGCGGCGGCAAGTCGACGCTCGTGATCGACACGCTCTACAAGGCCGTGGCGCGAAAGCTCAACAACGCCCTCGAACACCCCGCCCCGCACGATCGCCTCGAGGGCCTCGAACACCTCGACAAGGTGATTGACATCGACCAATCCCCCATCGGCCGCACGCCGCGCTCGAACCCCGCGACCTATATCGGCGCCTTCACGCCGATCCGCGAATGGTTCGCGGGGCTGCCCGAGGCGAAGGCGCGGGGCTATCAGGCCGGCCGCTTCTCCTTCAACGTGAAGGGCGGGCGCTGCGAGGCGTGCTCGGGCGACGGCGTCATCAAGATCGAGATGCACTTCCTGCCCGACGTCTACGTGACCTGCGACGTCTGCAAGGGCAAGCGCTACGACCGCGAGACCCTCGAGGTGAAGTACCGCGACAGGAGCATCGCGGACGTGCTCGACATGACGGTCGAGGAGGCCCGCGATCTCTTCAAGGCCGTCCCGACCATCCGCGAGAAGATGCAGACGCTTGCCCGCGTCGGCCTCGATTACGTGCATGTGGGCCAGCAGGCCACGACGCTGTCGGGCGGCGAGGCGCAGCGCGTGAAGCTCTCCAAGGAGCTCTCGAAGCGCGCCACCGGCCGCACGCTCTACATCCTCGACGAGCCGACGACCGGCCTCCATTTCCACGACGTCGCGAAGCTCCTCGAGGTGCTTCACGAACTCGTGGACCAGGGCAACACCGTGGTGGTGATCGAGCACAATCTCGAAGTCATCAAGACCGCCGATTGGGTGATCGATCTGGGCCCCGAGGGCGGCGACGCGGGCGGCGAGATCGTGGCCGAGGGCACGCCCGAGGACATCGCGGCGTCCGAGCGAAGCCACACGGGCCGGTTCCTGCGCGAGGTCCTGGCCCGGCGGCCGATCAAGAAGCCCGCCAAAGCCGCAGAGGCGCCGAAGAAGGGGAAGGCTCAACGAACCGAGGCTGAGGCCTCCAAGGTTCGGGAGCTGCCTAAGAAGGCGAAAGCCGAGAAGGCCGCGAAACCCGAGAAGGCCGCCAAGTCCACCAAGCCCAAGCCCACGAAGGTGACCCGCCAGGCGGCCGAATAGACCGGGGTCATTCCGGGGCCGCGAAGCGGAGCCCGGAACCCGGCTGACGCGTTCTCTCCGGACAATGCCCCTGGATTCCGGCCCGCCGCTCACGCGGCGACCGGAATGACGGGAGAGCCTGGAGCCCCGCGATGGTCGATGTCACCTACCCTCCCCTCGACACCCCGAAGCCGGTCGCGGAGGGGGTGTGGATCGTGGATTCGGGCCCGCAATCCGCGATGGGCCTGAAGCTGCCGATCCGTATGACCGTCGTGAGGCTTCCCGAGGGCGGCCTCTGGCTCCATTCGCCCACCTGCCACACCCCTTCCCTGCAGGCGGAGCTCGAGGCGATCGGCCCGATCCACCACCTGGTCGCCCCCAACATCGCCCATTGGACGCATGTGAGGGCCTGGCAGGAGGCCTGTCCCGCGGCGCTCACCTCCGCGGCCCCGGAGCTGCGCAACCGCCCGGCCGTCCGGAAGGAGGGCCTGCGCGTCGACCGCGAGCTCGCCGATCCGCCCCCGCCGGACTGGACCGGGATCTTCGAGCAGGTGGTCGTCCCCGGCGCCGGCGGGTTTCGGGAGGTGGCCTTCTTCCACCGCCCCACCCGCACCCTTCTCCTCACCGATCTCCTCGTGAATCTGGAAGCCGAAAAGCTTCCCCTCGCGACCCGGCTCTTTGCCTGGGCGAACGGCATGCTGGCCCCGAACGGCAAGGCCCCGGCCTATGTCCGGCTGATGCTCAGGCTCAAGGGCGCAGAAGCGCGGGCGGCGCTGTCACAGGTGGCGGCGTGGGCGCCAGAGCGGGTGATCATCACGCATGGGCGGTGGGTGGAGCGCGGCGGCGCCGAGGCGGTGCGGCGGGCGTTGGGGGGATCGGTCCGGTAATCAGCCGACGCTTGCGATCGATCATGGTTCGGGCCGCAAGGCGGACCCAACACCCGGGTTCATCCGCCGCTCGGCTCGCAGACGAGCGCATCGTCAAGGGCTGGGCCGATAGGGCGACGTTGGATGCGGCGCCTGGTTTCAGCTTGCCCGTTCCCGACGTGAAAGCGACCCTGCGGGATCTAGAGCTCCTGGCAGAGTCGCACGCTCTGCGACCGCGCTTGCTATCTAGGCTCTTTAGTCGAGTTGTCGGCCTCGGGGCTCTGGGGAACGATCTCAGGCATGGACGCGCACTGGAATGCCGACGCACCCGAGCCTCGGCGGGCTGACATCATGCACGAGACGGATGCCGCCGAGGCAGCGGAATGCCGTCGGGCCTGGATCGTCGAGTTCGTCCTGTCCGCCACGGGAGCCTTGGCGCTTGGGCTCCTGCTGCTCCACGCCCTGATGTGATCTTTGCGCGGCGTCAGTTCTACCGACCGGCGCAAACCTCGACACAGGCCGCGATCGTCCGGTGCGTTCGGTCCGAGCGAGGCTGCTGAGAGTGGTCGAAGTCCGGCAGCTGCCGTGAGCCACCCGCGAGCTCCTGGCGCCCGATCCTCTCGACGATGACGCCCGACCGGGCCGTCAGCGCCCAGCTGAGCAGCGTCCAGGCACGGACTGGGCGTGCTCTGGCGCGGCGGTCGAGGATGCAAGCCCCTCGCCGCCGGAACGGGAGGGGATCGCAGGATCGGGCCTACCCGCTCTTCCTCACACGATGAGGAAGTCGCTGGCCTTGAGGATCATGCTGGCCTGATTGGTCAGTTTGGCAAACAGCACCGCATCCGCGGTCGAGCCGCCATTGGCATCGTAGTAGAGCAGGATCGTGTCCTTCTTGGTGCCGGCATCGCTCGAGTCCACGTGCCGGTAGATGATGCGGTCGTCCGCCTGGTCCTTGGCGTTCCAGTTCGCCAGAGCCCCGCTCTTGAGCACGCCCGCCGCTCCGAGCTTGGTGAAGATCGCGTTCTCGAGCCGGATCGTGTCGTCCGCATGCGAGAAGTCCGTGATCGTGTCGACGTTCGTGCTCTTGTGCGGCTTGGTGTCGAACACGAAGGCGTCCTGACCCGTGCCGCCGGTGAGCACGTCCCGGCCCAAGCCGCCCGCGAGGAGGTCGTGGCCCTCGCCGCCCTCGAGCCGGTCGTTGCCGTCCTCGCCGTGGAGCCGGTCGTTGCCGTCCTCGCCGTAGAGCTGGTCGGCACCCGAGCCGCCCTTGAGGAGATCGTTGGCGCCGCCGCCGAAGAGGGTGTCGTTGCCCTCCTCGCCGACGAGGCGGTCGCTGCCTGCCTCGCCGTAGAGCGCGTCGTTTTCGCTCCCGCCGAAGAGGCGGTCGTTGCCGAGGCCGCCGAAGAGAGTGTCGTTGTCCTCCTCGCCCTCCAGGGTGTCGTCGCCGCCCTCGCCGCGTAAGCTGTCGGCGCCGAGGCTGCCGCGCAGCGTGTCGCCAAACGCGGTGCCGACGAACTGGTCGGCAGCCTCGCTGCCGTTGAGGGTCACGGCGCCGCGCGGGTCGAAGATCTGCCCGCGAACCGCATCTTCCGACGTGTCGTCGGCGCTCTCGCTCCAATCCGTCCAGCCCACGACGAAGCGGCCGTCCGCCAACACCGTGATCGTGGGCCCACGCTGTTCGTCGTTCGTGGTCGTGTTGACGAGGAACTCGGCCCCGCTCTTGCTGCCGTCGGCGTTGAAGATCTGGCCACGAACCGCGGCACCCGACGTGTCCCCACTGTCGTCGGTCCAAGTCACCACGAAGCGGCCGTCGGGCAGCGCCGCCATTGCGGGTTCATACTGACGGTCATTGGTGGTTGTGTTGACGAGGAACTCGCCGCCGACCTTGGCCCCGGCCGCGTTGAAGAGCTGTCCCTTCACCGACTGACCCGAGGCGTCGCCGCCCTGTCCGCTGGTGTCTGTCCAGGTCACCACGAAGCCGCCGTTCGTCAGCCCCATGATCGCGGGTTCATATTGATACTCATCGGTCGTCGCGTTGACCAGCAGTTCGGCTCCGGCTGTGCTGCCGTCGGGGTTGAAGATCCGGGCCCTGATGTTGAAGCCGGTAGGGTCGCCGAGGCTGGGATCGATGATGTCGATGATCGGCTGTTCGTTCGTCCAGGCCACCACGAAGCGGCCATCGGCAAGGGCTGCGATCGTCGGCTCGTCCTGATCGCTGGTCTTGGCGGTGTTGACGAGGAACTCGGGGCCGGCCGGGATGCCGGTTGAGCCGAACACCTGGCCCTTGATCCCCGAGCCGTCGGGGTCGCCTTGCTCGCTGTCGTCCGTCCAAGCCACCACGAAGCCGCCATTCGCCAGAGCCGTGATCGTTGGCTCGAACTGACCGTTGTATGTGGCACTGTTGACGAGGAACTCGGTGCCAACCTTACTGCCATCGCCGTTGAAGACCTGACCCTTGACGCCGCTCTCCGAGCCGTCGCTCCCGCCCCAGTCGGTCCAGACCACGACGAAGCGCCCGTCCGCCAGCGCCACGACGGTGGGCTGTTCTTGGTAGTCGGCAGTGGCGGTGTTGACGAGGAACTCGGTACCCGCCTTGCTGCCGTCGGCGTTGAAGATCTGACCTTTGATGCCGCTGTACGAGCCGTCACCGCCCTGCTCACTCTCATCGGCCCAGATGGCGACGAAGCGGCCGTCCGGCAGAGCCGTGATCGTGGGATGGTACTGAAAGTCGTAAGTAGTGGTGTTGACGAGGAACTCGGGGCCCGATTTGACGGGTGTGCTCATGAGGGTGTCCTCCGCAGAGTTGTTGGGGTGCCACACGCGTGGCGCGTGGCGCGTGAGGGTGCAGCCGCAGGCCCGAGGCGGCCGGGCGAAGAGGGAGCCTTCGTCCGGCGCGGTATCAGGGCTGTGTCTCGTCGGGATCATTCTACTTGTGGTGGAGATTGGCCGTGCGCGAGCACACAGCCTCGTTGTTCCAGCCGCTGAGAGATCCACTCACGCGTGCATGAGTGATGCGCGTGGAATGGGGCCGAGCCCGGTGTCGAGCGGCCCCTGAGTTGAAGGTGGGGGGTCGTGTGCCGGGTCGGGGCGGGCCAGGATCGGTCTAGGCTTGGGGGAGGCCATCCTGGGCGTGCCCCTGCGCCCTCGTCCCTCTCCCGTTCAGGGAGAGGGTGGCCCTCGCATCAGCGAGGGTCGGGAGAAGGTGGCCGGGCGTGGGGCTCCATGCCCCAGCTCCGATGATCGGCGCAGGCCTGCGTGTGGCAAGCACACCCACGCGTCAGCGCCAGGCTAGGCTCGGGCATGCCTGCCTTCAGAACAGGCGGGTGAGGGCATCGCGCTCCACGCCCAACCACCCACTCCCGACCCCTGCTCACGCAGGGGCCACCCTCCCCCGCCAGGGGGGAGGGAGTGCGCACGAGGGGCTGCAGGCACTTGACAAGTATTCCTATTTTGTGCTTGTTTGGTTCTGCCCTGTTCACGAGGGGCGCGCTCATGAGGCGTCGTGGCGTGGAGCAGGGCCGGTGCCCGCGCCGGCAGCCTCACGCGGGCGGCCGGTCCGGGCAGCCAGCCGACACGGGCGGGCGGCTCCGCTGCGGGTCCTGGATCGTCTCCCCGGTGCGACGGGAGAGGGCGGACCGCAGGAGGGCTCAACGTCTCGGGATCCCATCCCTCGGCAACTAGGTGCCGAGCGCGCCTGGGCGCATCCTGATCCCGGCGGATCGGGTCGAGAGTGGGGTCGGTGGTCAGACAAGCTGTGCCGGACACCGGCGGGACGCCAGGGCGCTGGCATCTTGAACTACCCCTTGAGCTGGCGACCTGGCGTCCCGCTCCCTCATCTCTCCTGCTCCTCCGCTCGGGCCACGAGGTGCCCTCCGGAGAAGCCGCTCAACAGAGCGAACGCGAACGCATGTCCGAAACCCCGAAACAGGAGGCTCCATGCCGAGATCGATGCTCGCTGGCTCCGCGCGCACTCCCTCTCCCCGCCGGACCTCGGGTGTTCCCGAGGTCCGCAACCGGGAACGCAAGTCGGGAATACCCGACTTGCGCCGGGAGAGGGCTGGGGTGAGGGGCCGGTCGGTGAAGCGAGTGGTCTCCGCTGGCACGATGACCGCAGCCTCTCATCGGATGTGTCGCGCTCTTCCGACCCGCCCCTCACCCTAACCCTCTGCCCGCAGGCGGGGAGAGGGGATCCGCGTGGAGCGGCCCTGATTCCCGGTGAAATCCTCCCGCCGTGGAGCGGCCCTGATTCCCGGTGAAATCCTCCCGCCGACCTGCTAAACGCCCCTCCGAACCCTTTCGGAACCATTCCGATCCCTTGCCGATCCCTTGCCGAACCCTCACAGCGAGAGAAAAGAGACGCGCCATGACCGCGCCGCGATCCGATTTCCTGAACGTGCTCACCGAACGAGGCTTCATTCATCAGGCCTCGGACATGGAGGGCATCGATGCGGTCGCGCGGGCCGGCAAACTCACGACTTACGTGGGCTACGATTGCACCGGGCCCTCGCTCCATGTGGGCCACCTCCTCTCGATCATGATGCTGCACTGGCTCCAGGCCACGGGCGCGGGCAAACCCATCGCGCTCATGGGCGGGGGCACCACGCGGGTGGGCGACCCGTCCGGCAAGGACGAGTCCCGCAAGCTCCTCACCGTGGAGCAGATCGAGGCCAACAAGGAGACCATCAAGACGGCGTTCTCCCGCTTCATCGCCTTCGGGGCGGGCGAGCGGGAGGCCGTGATGGTCGACAACGCCGAATGGCTCACCACGCTCAACTACATCGAGTTCCTGCGCGACGTGGGCCGGCACTTCTCGGTCAACCGGATGCTGTCGTTCGATTCGGTGCGGCTGCGCCTCGACCGCGACCAGGAGCTGTCATTCCTGGAATTCAACTACATGATCCTGCAGGCCTACGACTTCACGGAGCTCAACCGCCGCTACGGCTGCGTGCTCCAGATGGGCGGGTCGGATCAGTGGGGCAACATCATCAACGGCATCGATCTCGGCCGCCGCATGGGCACGCCGCAGCTCTTCGCGCTGACCTGCCCGCTGCTGACCACCTCGTCCGGCGCCAAGATGGGCAAGACGGCCTCGGGCGCGGTGTGGCTCAACGCCGACATGCTCCAGCCCTACGATTACTGGCAGTTCTGGCGCAACACCGAGGACGGCGACGTCGGCCGCTTCCTGCGCCTCTTCACGCTGCTCCCGATGGCCGAGATCGCGCGGCTCGAGGCGCTTGCGGGCGCCGAGATCAACGAGGCCAAGAAGGCGCTCGCGACGGAGGCCACGGCTCTCCTCCACGGCCGCGAGGCCGCGGAGCAGGCGGCGGAAACCGCGCGGGTCACATTCGAGCAGGGGGCGCTGGCCCAGAGCCTGCCGACGGTCGAGATCGGCGCCAACGTTCTCAATGCGGGGCTCGGCGTGCTCACGGCCTTCGGGCCGGAATTCGCAGGGCTGCTGCCCTCCTCATCGGAGGCGCGGCGGCAGGTGAAGAGCGGGGGCCTGCGCGTGAACGACCGGGTCGTCACCGACGAACGCGGCGTGCTGCGCTCGAGCGATCTGACGCCGGAGGGCGTCATCAAGCTCTCGTTCGGCAAGAAGAAGCACGTGCTGCTGCGGGCCGTGTGACGCCGCCGGGCTCCCGGGGGAGCCGGGACCGGGCCTATCGGTCCCCGGCCGTCGACGGGAACTGGGGGGCTGGTGCGCCAGGTTCAGCCGGCGCCCCGATGCCGCCGAAGATCTTGCGCAGGAAGCCCGGCGCCACCGCGGAGAGCGGATTGACGTTCAGGGCCGGCGCGGTCGCCTGGCCGGTGATCCGGAAGGTGACGCCGAACAGGCCCTCGTTGCGCCCGCCGCCGAGAAGCGGCCCGAGCAGGGGGACCTGCGCGAAGGCGTTGTTGAGGGCATAGGCCGGCACGAAGGTGCCGTTGATGTCGACCCGGTCCCGCGGCAGGTCGAGCATGCCGCTCAAGGTGAAGCCGACCTCGTTGCCGGAGATCACCGCGTCCTTGAGGTCGAGCCGGCCATAGGTGCGGGAGAAGGCCACCTGAGCCCTCGTGAAGGCCACCTCGTTGACGTCGATCTGGACGTTGCGGGTCTTGCCCACGGGGCCCTCGACGACGGTCTGGGATTGCGTCGGGATGATGCGGGAGAGCGCGGGCTCGTTGCGCAGCGTGAACCGGCTGAGGCTTAAGAAACCGTCTTGCGGGGCCTCGCCGGTCGCGAGCTGGAGGTAGAGCTCGCCGCCGAACATGCGCCGGTACACGTCGAAGAAGCGCAGCACCGCGCCGGCATCCTCGCCCTGAACGACGACGAAGTTCTGGTTGCCGCGGCTCACCGTCTGCCCCGTGAGCGCCGTGGAGCCGAGGCGGCCCTTGAGTTCGAGCTGCCGGAGGAGGCTCGCGCGGACCTGGAGCTTCACGATCGCATTGGTGACGGCCTCGTCGTTGTTGCCCGTCATGATGTTGAGGGCGAGGTCCACGTCGAAGTCGCGGTCCTTCGCCCCGCCGTCACGGCTGCCGGCGCGCTGGGCCGGAGCGGGCGCGGAGGGCGTCGAGGCATTTATCATGCGGATAAAGGGCCGCATGTCGCCGGTATTGCCCCTCAGGGTCACGCGGTAGACCCCGTTGGCGCGCTCCACCTGCGCCCGCATGTCGTCGCCCTGGGAGAGCTTGAAGGTCGGGAGGTCGGCTTTATCGAGGCCCCCGTCGTCCGACAGCGTGATCGTGCCCTTCAGCTGCGTCGGACCGGCGTCCAGAACGACGTCCTTGAGTTCGTTCGCATGTGCATCGGCCAGCACGAAGGACAGTTTGCCGGGACGTCCGGCGGGCTTGGTCCAGCCCGGAATCGCATGGTTCACGGTAGCGCGGGCGAGATCGATCTCGATCCGCGTTCCGGGCTTGTCGGGCCGGCCGATCGGCACGGCGGCCCTGACCCCCACCGGTCCCGTGAGCTGGGCCCCGAGGCTCATGCCCTTGCGGGCGCGGGCGGCTTCGTCGAGGGTCATGACGATGGAGGCCTCGCCCCCCTGCCCGCGCAGCTGACGGACATCGATCTGCGCAGCGCTGCCGGCAAGGCGCCCGTCGCCCCGGATCGCGAGGTTTCCGCGGTCGTAGTTCACGGTGAGGTTGGCGCCCTCCAGCCGGTCGTTTCCGAACACCTTCTCGACCGAGAAATCGCCGATCGTCCCCGCCACCGTGAAGGGAAGGTCGGCGAATTTTGGCAAGTTCTTGACCGCGAGCGGCAGGGCGACGCGAAGATCCACCCGACCCTTCAAGGTGGCGGGATCGACCTCGACGCCCGCGACCTCCCGCATGAGCGGTGCCTGGAGGAGAGAGCCGAGCGCATCCGCGCCCCCCTCCATCCGGAACGCGATCTTGGCCAATGCGGTATCGGACCAATAGTCGGGGATCGAAAAGGCGCCGCCGCTCGCATTGAGCACGCGCCCGTCCGGCATGGTGACCCGGCCCGTAGGCGCGACCACGTTCACCTTGGTTCCCGTGACGGTGCCGCTCGCCTGAGCCTGGGCCAGCGGGGGCAGACCCTCGGCGGTCGCGAGCTCCACGTCACGGAGTGCGAAATCGACCTTCGCGGCGGTGTCCGGAATCGGACCCCCGGAGGTCGCCTTCTTGAGATCCTCGCTCGACATCGATACCGCGAGGTTCATGGTCTCGACGGTGCCGCCCTTGAGGTCCGTGACCATGAACCGGCGCACGGGGGGCGTCACGGCCTCGGGCCAGATCCGCAGGATGGAGCGGACGGCGCTCCTCGTCGCCAGCCCCTGAACCTGGAGCGCACCGGGATCGGCAGCCGTACCGTAGGTGCCCGAAAGATCTACCGTCAGTGTGGGACCACGCAAAACGAGCTTGTCGAAGACCAGACCCTCGCGCCCGGAAAGATTCGCCTCGATCCGGTCCAGCACCACGGGCGCATCGTCGGGCAGCACGCCCTCGAGCACACCGTTCTCTCCCGAGACCGTCGCGCTCCACCCCAGGGAGTCGGCCTCCATGCGCAGCTCGCCGTTCAGCGAGAGCTTCGTTCCCCCGCCCCGAAAGGCGAGATTACGCATGATCAGCGTGCGCCGAGCCTCCTCCCAGGCGAGATCGAGCTCGGTCTCGTCGACGCGCTGGGGCGTGGTGTCCTTGTCGTCGATGAAGATCCGCCCGGCCCCGCTCCTGAGCTTTGTGGAGAGTTGCGTGACTCGTCCGCCGGCGATCACCATGTCGGCATGACCCGACACCTTCAGGTCGGCGGTGGCGGGAAGCCGGGAGAGACCCGCGATGAGCTGGAGATCGCGGGCCGGCGCGTCCGTCGCCAGAACGGAGACGCGGTAGCCATCGTCGATCGGCGTCGCCTGCCCGCTCAGATGCCAGACGCCGCCAGAGCCTTCGAGGGAGCTGTCGAACCGGCGCTTGCCGTCCGCCGACCGGGAGAATGCCGCATCGGCGCGCCGGAACGTCACCCGTTCCTGGCCTTGCGCGTCGACCACCGTGAGATGGGCATTGGTGAGCCGCGCTTCGTCGAGCACACCGAGAATACCGGACGGACCCACGAAGGTCTCGAAGAGGGAGACGATCGCCGTCGACACGGCAGAGGCTTCCGGTCTCCCCTCAGGTCCCGTCGGCGCGCTCACGACCGCAGGCCCGTTAGCGGCTGCCGGCGCGTTGGCGGGATCGAAGGCAGGGGCTTGCGGGTTCACGGGCCGCGGGACGGTGCGCAGCGGCGTCGGGGTCAGCGTCGCGACCTCCTCGGCCGTGCTTGTGGAGAATGCCAGCGACCCATCCGCATTGAGCAGAGCACGAACCTGGAGCTCCCGAAATTCCATCGCCCGCGGCTGAATCGTCCCGGTGAGGAGCGCCACGGTATCGACACTCACCAGGGCCCGGGGAGTCTTCAGGACGAGGGCGCCCTCGGGATTGCGAATCTGCAGATCGGTGGCGTGGAGCGCCAGCGCCCCTTCATAGAGCTCGAAGCCCGATTCCCTGAGGCCGACCGACCAACCCGGTCCGATCCGTTCAGCCAGGGTAGAGGCGACGCGTTGCGGCAGCCCCCCGAAGGTCAGGGGCCCCGACGACAGGCGCAGATACACCAGCCCGAGGGTAAAGCCGCAAAGCACGAGCAGGCCCAACATCGTGCCCAGCCCCAGGCGGAGCGTTCGGGCCAACGCCCCGCGCTTCGGCCGACGGCCGCCGCGCAGACGAGTTTTCGGAAGGTCTCTCATCCTTCGGGGCCAGACGATCCGTGCCAGACGCGGTAGCAAAGGCTGATGGGACCGCCCGATCGGTGCGCGCCCCGCTGATCCCCTCGACCGCCGTCTTCGTATCAAGTTCCGCCAGGCGATGCTTCTCCTGAAGGGGAACCGGCTTCAGGCATCTCGTAAGGTCGCATCCAATGGTAAACGAATGTTCACCAGCATTCAGAATGCGTTAGCCATTCAGAACATGCACATTCCGTCGAAAGGAAGGCAATATGACGCTCAAGACAGGGGACCAGGCGCCGGCATTCGCTCTGCCGGCGACAGGAGGGCAGGAGATCAGCCTTGATGGCCTGAAAGGTCGCAAGGCGGTGATCTATTTTTATCCCAAGGACGACACCTCCGGCTGCACCAAGGAGGCTCAGGAGTTTCAGGCGCGTCGCGCCGACTTCGCGGCGGCCGATACGGAGGTCATCGGGGTCTCGGCCTGCAGCCTGAAGAGCCACGACAAGTTCCGCGCGAAGTATGGGCTTAAATTCCTCCTCGCCTCCGACGAGAGCAAGACCATGCTGGAGGCTTACGGGGTCTGGGCCGAGAAGAGCATGTATGGGAGAAAGTACATGGGCATCGAGCGGACGACGATCCTGATCGACTGCGAAGGGCGCATCGCGCAGATCTGGCAGAAGGTGAAGGTTCCCGGCCACGCCGATGAGGTGCTCACTGCCGCGAAGGCGCTCTAGGGCCGATACCCCCTCACGAGAGGCGCGGCGGGGCCGCAAGAGATCCGGCCCTTGCCCCGCAGCACCGAGTAGTAAGTCTAATCGATGTCTTGGACGTCCTCACCACCGCCGTAGACACGCTGGGCGAGCGACGACTCGATGAAAGGGTCGATGTCGCCGTCGAGCACGTCATCGGGGCTCGTGGACTGCACACCGGTGCGGAGGTCCTTCACCAGCTGGTAGGGCTGGAGCACATAAGACCGGATCTGGTGGCCCCAGCCGATATCCGTCTTGGATGCGGCCTCGGCGCTTGCCTTTTCCTCGCGCTTCTTCAGCTCGGCCTCGTAGAGCCGAGCCCGGAGCATGTTCCAGGCTGTGGCACGGTTCTTGTGCTGCGAGCGCTCCTGCTGGCAGGCAACGACGATCCCCGTCGGGATATGGGTGATGCGCACTGCCGAGTCGGTCGTGTTGACGTGCTGGCCACCGGCGCCCGACGACCTGAAGGTGTCGATCCGGCAGTCCGACTCCTTCACCTCGATCTCGATGCGGTCATCCACGACGGGATAAACCCACACGGAGGCAAAGCTCGTGTGGCGGCGGGCGTTCGAATCGAAGGGCGAGATGCGCACCAGCCGGTGGACGCCCGATTCGGTCTTCAACCAGCCATAGGCGTTGTGGCCCTTCACCAGCAGCGTGGCGCTCTTGATGCCGGCCTCTTCGCCATCGGTGATTTCGAGCAGCTCGACCTTATACTTCCGGCGCTCGGCCCAGCGGGCATACATGCGCTGAAGCATGTTGGCCCAATCCTGGCTCTCCGTGCCGCCAGCCCCCGAATGGACTTCCACATAGGTATCGTTGGCGTCCGCCTCGCCCGCGAGAAGAGTTTCGACTTGCCGGCGCGCGGCTTCGGCCTGGAGGCTTCGAATCGCTTCCTCGCCCTCCTTGATCGTGGCACCATCGCCTTCGGCCTCGCCGAGTTCGATCAGGGTGACTGCATCTTCGAGCTCCTGCTCGATGCGCTTGACCGCGCCGATGCGCTCCTCGAGCTCCGTGCGCTCCCGCATGGTCTTCTGTGCGGCCTCGGCATCGTTCCAGAGGTTGGGATCCTCGGCCGCGGCGTTCAGCTCCGCCAGGCGTTTCTGGGCAGCATCCCAGTCAAAGATGCCTCCTCAGCAGCCCGACCGACTGCTTAGTCTCGTCTACGAGATGCTCGATTTCAGCGCGCATGACTGGCGAATGGCCGATAGGTTGGTGGCGAATGGAAGCCGGGAGGTAGGGGGTGAACTGGCCAATGTAAAGCGTCGCGGAGCCTCCCGGGCCCTCCCGGCCCGAGAGTGCAACTCACCGTGTCGCGGCCTAATACAATCCGCCGGTACCCGCACCGACGGCGCGCTGAGCCTCGGGCGTCGCGACGCCGGCTTGCTGAGCCGGGTCGCCGCCGATGACGGCATAGGAGTCGGGCGGTGCCGTGCCAGGCTTGAAGGCCTCCATGATGACGCCGCCCCCCTCGCCTGCCCCGGCGCGCATGCCGGTCGAGGCCGAAATGCGGATGAGCTTGATGCCAGGCGGCACGCGGAACGGCGTGGCGGGCTTGTCCTTGAGGGCCATCTGCATGAAGTCGCGGAAGACCGGCGCAGCATACTGGCCGGCGGTGGCCGAGCTGCCGAGGGACTTCGGCTGGTCGTAACCCAGGAAAACGCCGACCGCGAGGTCAGGCGAGAAGCCCACGAACCACACGTCCTTGGCGTCGTTCGTGGTGCCGGTCTTGCCCGCGAGCGGCTTGCCCACGCTCTTGATCACCTGCGCGGTACCGCGCTGGACCACACCTTCGAGCATGGAGGTAACCTGATAGGCGGTGAGCGGATCGAGCACCTGCTCGCGGTTGTCCACGAGTTTCGGCTCTCCTTGGGACGACCAAGCCGGCGCGTTGCAGGTTTCGCACTGGCGTTCATCGTGACGGTAGATCGTGCGGCCCGAGCGGTCCTGGATCCGATCGATAAGCGTCGGCTTGATGCGGCGCCCGCCGTTGGCGAACATCGAATAGGCCGCGGTCATGCGCATCACCGTGGTCTCGCCGGCGCCGAGGGACATGGAGAGCACGGGCAGCATATCGTCGTAAACCCCGAAGCGGCGGGAATATTCCGCGATCAGCGGCATCCCGACATCCTTGGCAAGGCGCACCGTCATGAGGTTCTTGGAATGCTCGATGCCGTAGCGGAGCGTCCGGGGGCCGGCGGCCTTGCCGTCGTAGTTCGACGGTTCCCACACACCCATGCCGGCGCCAAGATCGATGGAGACCGGCGCGTCGAGCACTACGCTCGACGGGGTGTAGCCGTTGTCGAGGGCCGTGGCGTAGACGAACGGCTTGAAGGATGAACCGGGCTGGCGGAGCGCCTGCGTGGCCCGGTTGAACTCGCTCTGATCATGCGAGAAGCCTCCGACCATGGCATGAACGCGGCCGGTGAACGGATCCATGGCCACGATGGCGCCGGAGATCTCGGGAACTTGACGCAGCCGGAACTGGCCCGGCTTGCCCTCCAGCGGCTCCACGTAGACGACGTCGCCTGGCGCCACCGCTTTGTCGACGGTGCGACGGGTCCAGCGGACGCCGTCAGCCGTGATCGTGCCGAGTTCGCGCTCCGGGACGAGGCGTCCGGCGTTATCCTTACGGGGCTGAAGGCCGATGCGCGCCTGCCCCCCCGCGACTTCGAGCACCACGGCGAGACGCCAGGGCTGGATATCGCCGAGCGCCGGCACATCGGCGATCGCGAGGCCCCATTCGCGACCCGCGAGATCGACCTTCTGAGACGCACTCCGCCAGCCGCGTGCCTCGTCGTAGCGCACGAGCCCGTCCACGAGGGCCTTGCGAGCCATGGCCTGCATCTTGGGATCGAGAGTGGTGCGCACCGACAGCCCACCCTCATAGAGCTTCTGCTCGCCGTAGCGCTCGGCGATGTCGCGGCGCACTTCTTCGGCGAAGTAGCCGGAAGCGATCGAGTTCGGGGAGACCACGCGCGGATTGACGTTGAGGGGCTCCTTCTTGGCCTTCTCGGCAGCCTCGCGGGTCGCGTAGCCATTCTCGACCATGCGATCGAGCACCCAGTTCCGACGATCGATCGCGGCCTGGCGGTGGCGGAAGGGGTGGTAGTTGTTCGGCGCCTTGGGAAGAGCTGCGAGATAGGCTGCTTCCGCGAGGGTGAGCTCGTGGACGGACTTGCCGTAGAAGTTCAAGGCGGCGGCGGCAACGCCATAGTTTCCAAGGCCTAAGTAGATCTCGTTCAAGTAGAGTTCGAGGATCCGTTCCTTCGAGAAGGTGGACTCCATCCGGAGCGCGATGAGTGCCTCGCGGATCTTGCGCTCGTAGGTGCGCTCATTGGTGAGGAGGAAGTTCTTGGCCACCTGCTGGGTGATCGTCGAAGCACCCTGCTCACGGCGTCCGCCGGAGCGCAGATTCGAGACCACGGCCCGGACGATGCCCTCCGGATCGAGGCCCGAGTGCTTGTAGAAATTCTTGTCCTCAGCCGAGAGATACGCGGCGATCACGAGCTTCGGTACAGACTGGATCGGGATGTGGAGGCGCCGCTCGCGGGCATATTCCGCGATCAAGCTGCCATCCGTGCCGTGGACCCGGGTCATCACCGGCGGCTCGTAGTTGGCAAGCTGCGCCGGGTCCGGCAGATCCTTCGAGAAGGTCCACACGAAATAGCCCAACACCACGGTCCCCAGCACGAAGAAGACCGTCCCGATGGTGAACAGAAAGCCGAAGAATCGAAGGATGAACCGCATCCGCAGGTGTTCCGTTCTCGTCCGTCCGGAGACGGTGCTCGCGTGTCTTGCCCTTGCGAACGACGACCCCCGCCGGTGAACCGGACGAGGCCTCGGGACCTCGAACCAGATCTTACCACGAGGAGTCGCGCCCCCGCCACGTCTATCCCGGCGGGATATGGTGAAACTGGGGCAGTCGCCGGGCGTAAGCTGGGAGGTCTGTCGTGGAGGGAGGCACCCAGACTGTTCCAACCCAGGTGTGCCCTTCCTGCATCAGGGCACTTTCGCGACGCCGCTCCCGGTAGCTAGGCGGGTCGAGAAGAAGCGGTCAATGGCCGTGGTCATGGCACCGATCGCCCGATCCCGCCACTCGTCAGACATCAGGAGATCGAAATCCTTGCGGCTCGACAGATAGCCGAGTTCCACGAGAACGGAGGGGGTGTCGTGAGCCCGGAGAACCCGGAAGCCGGCTTGGCGGTGTGGGTTCTTGTTAAGGCGAGCCACCGGGTCGAGCTCGTTGACGAGGCGGCCCGCGAAACCGTGCGAGAAGGCCCGGGTTTCACGTAAGGTGAGTTCCTGAAGGATGTCCGATACATCATCGGGGGTCTCGCCGCCATCGACCCCCGCGACTGCATCCGAACGGTTCTCGCGGTCTGCGAGCCTCGCCGAATCAGCGTCGGAGGCCCGCTCCGAGCCTGTATAGACGGTCAGGCCCCGGACTTCGGCGCCACCAGCGATTGAATCGGCATGAATGGAAATAAAGAGATCGGCCTTAGCGGCTCGGGCGAGCCGCACCCGATCTCCTAACGGAACGAAGACATCGTGATCGCGGGTCATCAGCACCCGATAGCGGCCACCCGCCTCCAAACGCTTCTTCATCCGCTCCGCAAAGGCGAAGACGATATCCTTCTCGAACATGCCCCCGCCCGCGACTGCGGCCCCAGGATCGACGCCTCCGTGGCCAGGATCGAGCATGATCACCGGCCGGCGGTCTCTCCCTGCATCGGCCATCGGGGCCATGGGACGGTCGCCCGAAGCCTCGGCCGACCCAGCCACGGAAAGGCGAAAGACCTCTCGCTCGACTCGGGCCAGATCAACATTGAGGACCGCCGAGCCGTCTCGCGGGTGGGGCACCACCTCGACCTTCGACACGAGGGCTGGTTGGGCAAGATCGATCACAACCCTGGAGCGGCCTGGTGCGAACAGTCCGTAGCGGAACGACTGGATCACGCCCGCCTTCTCGCGGCCCGCATCGTTCGGGAGATGGAAGGTCACCTCGGGCAGGTCCAGGATCACCCGGTCGGGCCGCTCCATCACGAAGCCTTTGGCGGCGATCGGACGGGAGAGAGTAACCGAGAAGCGTGTCTTCGATCCGTCAGCGGTAACCGCCACGGCAGCCGCGATCGCCGGCGACGCCGAGCCCGCCAGGGATGCTTTCGTGGGCTCCACAGCCCTGGGCGAAGCCAGGGCAACACCTGCCAGGCCCACGAACGCGGCCACGGCTACCGCGTGAAGCGGCGCAGCAAAGCCAAATCGGCTAAACGGAGCGAAGGTCATGGATGTCCCGGGTGTCCGCCACGCCCAATAAGCGATACGGGCGCTTTGGTTAATGAAAGTTCAAGCGCCACCTGTCGTTCCGACGCGGTCGTGGCGGCTATGCAACACGGGGTTGAGCCCTGTCGCTGGGACAGCCGTGGCCCGAAAGTCACAGGCCATCCGCATCTTGCCAAACAGACCGTTCGGTTTGTAATGGTGGGGACCCGTCCGGCATGGCCGATCCGAGGGGAGGAGATGGAGGAGACGGTTGCCCTAGACCGGTCCTCGGGATCCACCCGTCAATCCCTCAAGGCAAGCCCCGGAAGGATGTCATAAGCGGCGATAACCTATCGCCGTCTCGCCGGTGGCCGGCTTCAAGCTGGCACATCGATTTCAGAGGGGCCATCACTGAATGGTTGCGAGAACGAAGTCAGAGTTGACTGTCGTGTCGACGCCATTCTCCGCGCGTGACCGGTTGAGCGTCCGCGCCCGCTACGACCTCGCAGGGGGTCGTTCCTCCGGGCCGCAGACCCAGATCACGCAGGCCATCTACAAACCAAAGCGCGTCCCTATTAGTCGCGCAACGGCGATCGACAGCAGTCCGAACGCACACTCCCCGGGCCTCGGCAGCGCATGCTGTCAGCGGCCGGGATCGCCGCTCCCGAAGCGGAACCTGCCTCAGGTCTTGCCCTCGGTCGCCATGTCGAGAGTCCATCATGGCAAACAAAATGCTCATCGATGCGTCACACCCGGAAGAAACCCGGGTCGTGGTGCTCCGCGGATCGAAGGTCGAGGAATTCGACTTCGAATCCGCCAGCAGGAAGCAGCTTCGCGGTAACATCTATCTCGCCAAGGTCACCCGGGTTGAACCGTCCCTCCAGGCCGCGTTCGTGGAGTATGGCGGCAACCGTCACGGCTTCTTGGCGTTCAGCGAGATCCATCCTGACTACTACCAGATCCCCGTCGCCGACCGTCAGGCCCTGATCGAAGCTGAAGCCCAAGCCGAGCGGGACTACGAGCGCGACGAGGAGCGCCGCCGCAGCCGCCGTCGCCGTGGCGGCCAGCAGAAGCGCGCCGAAACCGCCGAGACCGTGAGCGGCGACGTCGAAGCCTCGGCGATCGACAATGCTTCAGACTCTGAAGGCACGATCGCCGAGCCCGAAGGCGCGGGAGAGACCGGCTTCGACATCGCCGGGGTCGAGACGGCAAGTGGCGAAACCGAACACGAGGCTTTCGCCGAGGAGCCCTCTACCGATGGGACCTTTGCCGAGGAGAACGCTCCCGAGAACCACGGCGAAGAAGCTTCCACCTCTGAAACCGTCGAAGTTGCCCCCAAACCCCAGGAGGGCGAGGGCGTCGAAGCCGAAGCCTTTTCGGATGAGGACGACGAGGACGAAGAAGAGGACGAGGACGAAGAGGATCAGGTCGAGCAACTCGGTGGCGGCGACGCCATGGACGATGTGCCCGAGCGCCCGCGCCAGCATCGCCGCCAGTATAAGATCCAGGAGGTCATCAAGCGGCGCCAAATCCTGCTCGTCCAGGTCGTCAAGGAGGAGCGCGGCAACAAGGGCGCCGCTCTCACGACCTATCTCTCGCTTGCGGGGCGCTACTCGGTGCTCATGCCGAACACCGGTCGGGGCGGTGGCATCTCGCGCAAGATCACTAACGCGGCCGACCGCAAGCGTCTCAAGGAGATTGCCCAGGAACTCGAGGTTCCGGAGGGCATGGGGATCATCCTGCGCACGGCTGGCGCAGCGCGCACCAAGCAGGAGATCCGGCGCGATTACGAATACCTGATGCGCATGTGGGAGAGCGTGCGCGAGCTGACCCTGAAATCCTCGGCCCCCGCCCTCGTCTACGAGGAGGGTTCGCTCATCAAGCGCGCCATCCGGGACCTCTATAACAAGGACATCGACGAGGTCGTCGTCTCCGGTGAAGACGGCTACCGGGAGGCTAAGGACTTTATGCGCATGCTCATGCCGAGCCATGCCAAGACTGTCCGTCCCTACCGGGAGCCCGTGCCGCTCTTCGCTCGCACGGGCATCGAGGCCCAGCTCGATGCCATGTTCTCGAATCACGTCACGTTGAGATCGGGCGGGTACCTGGTCATCAACCCGACCGAGGCCCTCGTCTCCATCGACGTGAACTCCGGGCGCTCCACCCGCGAGCACAACATCGAGGATACGGCGCTCCGCACGAACCTGGAGGCAGCCGAGGAGATCGCCCGGCAGCTGCGCCTCAGGGACCTCGCCGGCCTTATCGTGATCGACTTCATCGACATGGAGGAGAAGCGGAACAACCGCGCCGTCGAGAAGAAGCTCAACGAGAGCCTCAAGAACGACCGCGCCCGCATCCAGGTGGGTCGCATCTCGCCCTTCGGGCTTCTCGAGATGTCGCGCCAGCGCATCCGTACCGGCGTGCTCGAGTCCTCGTCCGTGGTCTGCCCGCATTGCGTCGGCACGGGCTTCGTCCGCTCCACGTCTTCCGTGGCGCTGCAGATCCTGCGCGCCATCGAGGATACGCTGATCCGCGGCGCAGGCTTCAACCTGCATGTGCGCACGCGGACCGAGGTGGCGTTCTACATGCTTAACCAGAAGCGCGTTCACCTGCGCGACTTGGAGGATCGCTTCGGCGTGATGATCGCCTTCGCGGCGGATGACACCTTGAGCGGCTCCGCCAACTACGTGATCGATCGCGGGGAGCCTGCGACCCGCGTCGAGCACAGGGCTCCGGCCACGGGCGTCCAGATCGATTCCTTCGCTCTCATCGATGCTGCGGACGCAGAGGCCGACGAGGCCGCCGAAGCCCAGGAGGTCGAGGATGCAGAGGCCGATGAGCCCGGGGAAGTCCAGACCGACGGCGAGCGCCGTTCCTCGGAGGAGGGCGGAGATCGCAACGGCCGCCGTCGCCGTCGCCGTCGTCGGCGCGGTCGGGACCGCGACGGACAGCGTGAGGGCGAGCCCAACGGGACCGCCGAGGATGGCAGCCTGCTGGAATTCGTGGCCTCCGGAGAGGAGGACGACACCGACGACGGCGACGAGGGTGACGACGCTATCGAGGCAGGCGCCAAGGCAGAAGGTGACGAATCCGAGCGCGAGGCCGGTGCCGGGAATGGCGAAGATCGAGGCGAGCGCCGCCGTCGCCGGGGTCGCCGCGGCGGCCGCGGGCGCGAACGCGAACCTCGCGGCGAGCGCCACGGCAACGCGCCTGCCAGCTTTGCCAACGGCGAGGAGGCCCAGCCCGAAGGATCGGTGGCCGCCGTGCCGACGACCGAGGCGGAGGTTCGTCCCGTCGGCGACGAGGAGGCCCCGGATTATCGCCCGGTGGCCGAGGAGCCCGATGGCAGCGCCGTAGCAATGGCCTCGGGCCGCCCGATCGATGAAACCGCACAGGAGACCTCAGACGAGTTCCCGCCCCAGCCAGCTCCGGAGCCCGAGCCCGTCGCCGTGATCCTGACGCCACCCGATCCGAGCCGCCCCAAGCGCGCGGGCTGGTGGTCCAAGGCCAAGCAGGTCTTAAGCGGCTCCTAGAGCATGATCCCGGAAAGTTGGCGACTTTTCGGACGGAGATCATGCGGTAAAACAAAGACTTAACAGACCGGGATCGCTTCAACCCGAGGCGATCTCGCTCTGGAGCGCTTCCGAGTGAGGTGGCTCCCGCTCACGCGAAGAAAACGCGATCAACCGGAAACCGGAGCTGATTCCAAGTAAGAGCAAACAGCTCAAGTTCCTTCAGTGCCCCCTCGCCCGCTCGGAACGAGGGGGTTTTCTCATGGTCTGGCCCTCGCCGGCCATGAGTTCGAAGTGAAGTCTCGGCAGATCGAGTGTTTGAAGATCACGGGGCCCTCGAGGAGTGAGGGGGAAGTCCGGCGCGCTCGATTTCCAAGAGCACCAAGCGCGTCCGCTGAGGCGCGGCGGGGACAAAAGCCTAGCGCAGCCACGCCCCCATGCGCCGCACCGCCTCGCGACAATCCTTCTCCGAGCCGGCGAAGGAGAGCCGCAAGTAGTGGGCACCTTCTCGCGCATCGAAATCCGCTCCCGGCGTCCCGGCGACGCCGGCCTCATCGAGCATCCGCCGGCAGAACGCGATGGAATCGTTCGTGAAACGGGCAACGTCCGCGTAGATGTAGAATGCGCCGTCGACCGGGTGCATGTCGGCGACTCCGATGCGGGGGAGTTCTTCCAGAAGCATGGCCCGATTGCGGGCATAGCCGGCCTTGACAGTCTCCAACTCCTCCGTGGCATCGAAGCTCGCGAGCGCTGCGACCTGCGAGAGATAGGGCGGCGAGATGTAAAGGTTCTGGGCAAGGCGCTCGATGGGCCTTACGACGCGCTCGGGCACCACCATCCAGCCGATCCGCCACCCGGTCATGCAGTAGTATTTCGAGAACGAGTTGATCACCACCGCATCGTCATCGGAGGCCAGCGCCGTTGCTGCCGGCTGACCATAGGTGAGACCATGGTAGATCTCGTCCGACACGAACCATAAGCCGAGCCGACGGCAGCTCTCGCCGAGCGCTGCGAGCGCCGCGCTACCGATCATCGTGCCAGACGGGTTCGCCGGGCTCATGGCGAGGATGCCCCGAAGCGGGTGCTCTGCATGGGCACGCTCAACGGCGGCCGAGGTCATGATCCAGCCATCCGCCCTGGCGAGCGGAATTTCCACGGGCTCGAGATCGAGAGCCTGGAGGATGTTGCGATAGGCCGGATATCCGGGTGCCATGATTGCGACACGCGCGCCAGCATCGAAAAGGCTCAGGAAGGCGAGGACAAAACCCGCCGACGAGCCCGTCGTCACGATCACCCGCTCCGGGGCGACGGCGACCCCGTAGGCGTCTCTGTAATGCCGGGAAATCCGCTCCCGCAACGGGGAGATCCCAAGAGCCTCGGTATAACCGATGCGGCCGGCGTCAAGAGCCACTTTGGCGGCCTCCCGGACGACACGAGGGGCCGGAGCGGAAGGCTGCCCCACCTCCATATGGATCACCGAGCCACCCTGCCTTTCTTTTGCCGCGGCCACAGCCAAGACATCCATGGCAAGAAACGGCGCCACGCGCTTCACGCGCCGGGCGAGAGGGGGTTCGATGATCGCAGGGGCAGATCGGGTCACGGGGGCGCTGCTCGAAGGGTTGCGGGCGAGGCAATCGGGTCAACGGGCGCTCGGTCCCAGGGACGCCTGCCCGGCAACGAAGCCGTGAATTGACCCGACTGGACCCAACCTCGTAACCACAACAGTCATGAAGCTCCAGCGCCCTCTTTACCACGCTTCGCGGAATTGGCTCCGGCGCCTGGCGGCTTGGCTCAGCGCCACGGCGCTCGCTCTGGGGCCCGTGCAGGCCCAAGTTCCCGAACGGCGCGCGCCGTCTATCGTCCGGGATGCGGAAACCGAGCAGTTGCTCAGGGAGTATGCCAACCCGATCTTCCGGGCTGCCGGCATCAACGCCAAGGCAACACAGATCATTCTGGTCAACGACCGCTCGTTCAACGCTTTCGTGGCCAACGGCCAGAAAATTTTCATCAATACCGGCGCCCTCATGGACGCCGAGACCCCAAATGAGGTGATCGGTGTGATCGCCCACGAGAGCGGCCACATCGCGGGGGGGCACCTGGCTCGCCTGCGCCAGCAGGTCTCCAATGCGCAGATCCTCTCCGTCATCGGCATGCTCGCCGGTGTGGGGGCCATGGCGGGCGCGGCGGCTTCGCGCACCGACCAAGTGGGAGGCATGGGGAGAGGTGCCATGGGCGTCATGGGCGGCGGACAGGAACTGGTGCGCCGCAACCTCCTGGCCTATCAGCGCTCCGAGGAGCAGGCCGCCGACTCCGCAGCCCTGCGCTATCTCCGGACCACCGGGCAGTCGCCGAAAGGGATGCTCGACACCTTCGCGCGTTTTGCCGACAATGGGCTCTTTCGCTCCCGTGCGGTCGATCCCTACCTCATGAGCCATCCCCTGCCGACCGAACGGGTGAGCCAACTCGAGCGCCTCGCCAAGCAAAGCCCCCATTTCGGCGAAAAGGATTCTCCGGCCTTCCAGGCTCGGCACGATCTCATGCGCGCCAAGCTCTTTGGCTTCGTGGAGCGGCAAGAGACGGTGCTTCGTCGCTATCCAGCCTCCAACACCTCAGCCCCGGCCCGCTACGCCCGTGCCGTGCTCGCTTACCGCAACGGCCGCCTCGCGGAATCTCTCCAGACCATGGATGGCCTCATCGCGGAACAACCCGGAAACGCCTATTTTCACGAGCTGAAAGGCCAAGCGCTCCTCGAGAGCGGGCGTGCCCGAGAGGCGATCGGGCCTCTACGACGAGCGGTAGGCCTCGCGCCAGGGGCCGTTCCGATCCGGGCCATGCTGGGGCAGGCCCTCGTGGCGTCCGGCGACCCTGCGAGCCTGAGCGAGGCCATCCGGGAGCTCTCCAATGCCACAACCCGGGAGCCGGATTCGCCCGAGGCCTTCGTGCATCTCGCGACGGCCTATGGCCGCAAGGGTGATATCGGGATGGCGGAACTTGCGTCCGCGCAGGCGTTTTTCAATAAAGGCGACATCAAGAACGCCCAGACCCAGGCGAGCCGCGCCATGACGAAGCTCCGCCCGGGCACGCCGGGTTACCTGAAAGCCGAAGATATCCTCGCCTACGTTCCCCCGGGCCGAAGCTAGCCCGCGCAAAGGATTTCATCATGCGCTTCTCCTTCTCGCGCCTGGCATTCGCCGGTGCTCTCGCCCTCGCTGCCACCCCTACGTTCGCGCAAGGTGTGCCGTTCAACGACCAGCAGAAGCAGGCCATAGGGCAGCTCGTCCGCGAGTACCTTCTGAAAAACCCCGAGGTGCTCCAGGAGGCTATGGCCGAGCTCGAGAAGCGCCAGAACGAGGCGCAGCGCCAGTCTCAAGCCCAGGCCGTGAAGGATTCGCGGGACTACCTCCTGAACTCGCCCAACGCCATCATTGCCGGCAACGTCTCGGGCGACGTCACCCTCGTGGAGTTTTTCGATTACAATTGCGGCTATTGCAAACGGGCCCTCACGGACGTCCAGGCACTCGCCAAGGCGGATCCGAAGCTGCGCGTGGTGCTCAAGGATTTCCCCGTGCTCGGACCGGATTCGATCGAGGCCAGCCAGGTGGCCCTCGCGGTCAAGAATCAGCTCCAGGGCGAGAAGCTCTTCAGCTACCACGTGAAGCTCATGGAAACACGGGGCCGGGTGAATGGCGAGCGCGCCAAAGCCGTCGCCAAGGAGATGGGGGTCGACATGACCCGGCTCGACAAAGATATGATGGCGCCCGAAGTCCGGCAGGCGCTCCAGACCAATGTGGAACTCGGCGACAAGCTCGGGCTGACGGGCACGCCTGCCTTCATCGTCGGCGAGGAGGTCATCTCGGGCGCCGTCGGCATGGACCCTCTCAAGGCCGTCGTTGCCAACGTCCGCAAGTGCGGAAAGGCGGATTGCTGAGGGACATTCTCGCGCTCGATTTCCCTTGCGTATGAGGATGTGTCCACCTAGGGCCGTCGACCCGATTTCACGCGCGGGACCGGGTCGACAAGGTAGAGTGTGCGGGAGAACGGCTCGCGCCCCTTTTCCCTGCTCAACCTTTTGGATAAGAGAGCCGCTTCGGCCGCACGCGATGCACGGCCCCGGAGCACCTTCTCCCCTATGCCCGCCGTCCACGTCCTCAACGGACCGAACCTGAACCTGCTCGGCCGCCGTGAGCCAACGATCTACGGCAGCATCACTCTGCCCGAGATCGAGCGTGAGTTACGGGAGCGGGCGGATGCGGCAGGCGCTACCCTCGTGTTCCGCCAGTCGAATCACGAAGGCGAGCTCGTGACCTGGGTCCAGGAGGCCGGCATGGCCGGCGCCGGGATCGTCATCAACGCGGGCGCCTACACTCACACCTCGTTGGCCTTGCGGGATGCGATCGCGGGCAGCGGTGCCGTCGCGGTCGAGGTGCATCTCTCGAATGTTCACGCCCGTGAAGCGTTTCGACACCATTCCTATCTAGCGCCCGTTTGCGCTGGCGTGATCTGCGGATTTGGACCTCAGAGCTACCTGCTCGGGTTCGAAGCCGTGATCAGCCTGCTCCGCAAGCGTGCCTCCAGCTGACGAACCAGAGACCACAATGGCAAAAGGTCCCTCCCCCATGGCCAAGGCGAGCCCCTTCGATCCCGATCTCGTGCGCGAACTCGCGACGCTGATCGCGGAGACGGACCTCACGGAGATCGAGGTCGAAAAAGGCGACCTGCGGATCCGTGTCGCCCGCACGGTCACCGCGCAGGTCACGGTCCCCGTGTCCGCTCCCTCCGCCGCCGCCCCGGTGATCGCTCCGCCCCCGATCATGTCTCCTGCCGCGGCCGAGGCTCAGGCCGCGAAATCCGCAGCCGGGCATCCCGGCGCCGTGCTTTCCCCGATGGTAGGGACGGCCTACCGTAAGCCTTCGCCCGAGGCTAAGGCCTTCGTTGAGGTGGGCTCCAAGGTCGAGGCTGGCGAGAAAGTCCTCCTGGTAGAGGCCATGAAGACCTTCAACGAAATCGTGGCCCCCCGCTCCGGCACGGTGACGGCGGTCTTCGTCGAGGATGGCACGCCGGTCGAGTACGGTGAGCCGCTCCTCGTGATCGAATAACCTCCGCGGCAGCGAGACGGGAACCCGGATGTTCGACAAGATCCTCATCGCCAATCGCGGCGAGATCGCCCTCCGCGTCCTGCGCGCCGCGAAGGAACTCGGCATCGCGACGGTTGCGGTCCACTCGACCGCGGACGCGGACGCCATGCATGTGCGGCTCGCCGACGAGAGCGTGTGCATCGGCCCGCCGGCTGCCCGCGATTCCTACCTCAACGTCGCGTCGCTGATTGCGGCCTGCGAGATCACGGGCGCGGATGCGGTCCATCCGGGCTACGGCTTCCTTTCCGAGAACGCGCGCTTCGCCGAGGTGCTCGACCACCATCGCATCGCCTTCATCGGCCCGAAGGCGGAGCATATCCGCACCATGGGCGACAAGATCGAAGCGAAGCGCACGGCAAAGCGCCTCGGCATCCCCTGCGTTCCTGGCTCCGAAGGCGGCGTCTCGGACGAGGACGACGCGAAGCGCATCGCAGCCGACGTCGGTTACCCGGTGCTCATCAAGGCCGCGGCTGGCGGCGGTGGGCGTGGCATGAAGGTCGCTCGCACTGAAGACGACCTTCTCTACGCCCTCAACGCAGCCAAGACCGAGGCGAAAGCCGCCTTCGGCGACGACGCGGTCTATATCGAGAAGTACCTCGAGAAGCCGCGCCACATCGAGATCCAGGTCCTTGGCGACGGCAGGGGCAACGCGATCCATCTCGGCGAGCGCGATTGCTCGCTCCAACGGCGCCACCAGAAGGTCTGGGAGGAAGGCCCATCGCCCGCGCTCAACACCGAGATGCGGGATCGTATCGGCAGCGTTGTCGCCAAGGCCATGCAGGAGATGCAGTATTTAGGCGCCGGTACGATCGAATTCCTCTACGAGGACGGCGAATTCTATTTCATCGAGATGAACACCCGCATCCAGGTCGAGCATCCCGTGACTGAGATGATCACCGGGATCGACCTCGTGAACGAGCAGATCCGCGTCGCGGCGGGATCCCCCCTGTCGGTAACCCAGGACGAGATCAAGATCGAAGGCCACGCGATCGAGTGCCGGGTGAACGCGGAGCATCCCTCCACCTTCCGGCCCTCGCCGGGTCTCATCACCTACTTCCACCCACCGGGTGGCCTTGGTGTCCGTGTGGATTCTGCAGCCTATCAAGGCTACCGGATACCACCCTACTACGATTCCCTCGTCGGCAAGCTCATCGTCCACGGCCGCACCCGAAACGAATGCCTCATGCGCCTGCGCCGGGCCCTCGACGAGTTCGTGGTGGATGGGATCGAAACGACGCTTCCTCTGTTCCGCACCCTCGTGCGCAATCCCGACATCCAGAACGGTCAATACGACATTCACTGGCTGGAAAACTTCCTGAGGACCGGAGGACTGGACGAGGGTTGACCGTCCGCCCTCGCAGTTCGGACGCGCCGAGGGGGACCTGCAAGCTCCTCCCACTGCGGACGGGCGGGCGAGAACCTGCGGTGTAACCTCCCGGCTCCCCTCGCCTCCCCCATCGAATAGGCGTAAGTTCGCGCCATGCATGGCGGTCCGGTCGACATCACGCCTGAGATTCTGCTCAAGGCCTATGCGGCAGGTATCTTTCCGATGGCGGAAGATGCCGATGACCCCACCCTGTTCTGGGTCGAGCCCCGCGAGCGGGGCATCATCCCCCTGGACGGCTTCCACGTAGGCAAAAGGCTCGCCCGTACGGTGCGGGCCGACCTGTTCACGGTGCGGATCGACCATGATTTCGACGGAGTAATCGAGGGTTGTGCGGCGCCAGCTGCCGACCGGCCGAAGACCTGGATCAGCGCTCGCATCCGCCAGCTCTACGGGGAACTCTTCGACCGCGGACATTGCCACACCGTGGAGGTCTACCAGGAGGGGCGGCTCGTCGGCGGGCTTTATGGCGTGAGGCTCGGGGCCGCATTCTTCGGCGAGAGTATGTTCCACCGAGAGCGGGATGCCTCGAAGGTTGCCCTCGTGCATCTCGTAGCCCGTCTCAAAACCGGCGGCTTCCGACTCCTCGACACCCAGTTCGTGACGGAACATCTCGCCCAATTCGGCGCCTATGAGGTGCCGCGACGCGAGTACAAGGCGATGCTCCGGGACGCCACTGACGAGGAGGCCGACTGGCACGTTTGGCCCGGCGGACGAGAGCCGTCCGGAGCCGAGATCCTGGCAATTATCGAGGCGAACGAGGTCGACTGACTCCCGAGAGCGGAGATTCTGGCGTCGTGAAGGTGCCTTGGCCGACCGATGCTCGGGAGCGGCAGGCTGTCTAGGAGCCCGTCCGGGTAACGAGATCCCGCAAGGGGTAGGATGTAGGTGCCTCAAGAGGAGCGGGGCGCCCCCTCGCTTCACCGTCCTGTCGCCTGAGCGAGCTTGAGCAGGTTGTGGACGGTGC
>JAESFL010000235.1_pt1 | contig 47269 bp, 37 predicted proteins | sample 9269401 | NCBI WGS metagenome assembly JAESFL01 (sample SAMN14506025, study PRJNA617098) | algae metagenome | isolation source: Gloeocapsa sp. UFS-A4-WI-NPMV-4B04 and co-occurring heterotrophs from desert... | place: USA: Utah | collected 2006-10-01 | reverse complement strand
CGCACGGACTGCGGAAGACAGGACTTCGCCAGCGGCTTCCAGTTGGTCGACGATGCTCATGGGACACATATGTAGCGTGTCCCGTCCACAAAGTCTACACTGTCGACTTGCCCCACTGGACGATTACTCCGCCGCAACAACTGCGGAAAGCCTCGCAAACTGCGCGCGGCTTCAACTGCTGAACTTCGCCCCGGTGCACCGGGACGGCCCGTGCAGGGGCAGTCCGCGAAGGCGGACTTCGCGATTTTCCAGCGGCGAATTCATTCGCTCACCTGGAGGGCCGCGGCCGGAACCGCCCCGGAACGGTCGCTCGACGCCACGCGCCTTCGCCCTGGTGCACCGGGGCGAAGGTGCACGGGAGTCCGCGCTGGCGGACTTTGTGTAGTCGTTGCGGCGAATTCATTCGCTCTGGACGAATCGCCGCCCCTCCCCCCCGATCCCCTTGATTCCGCGCATCCGCTCCCCATCATCCCCCGCGCCTGGATGCGGACGATTGCCGCGCGACGGTCGCGTGCCTACAATCGTCCCATACCCGTTTCCGTCCGCCCCACCCGCATCCGCCGCATCGCGATGAACCGCATCCGCCGCGCACATCCGTTCATCCCCCGCATCCGCCGGTCCGCCGTCCTGCTCGCGGCCCTGCTCTTCGCCACGTCCGCCGCGGCGCAGCGGGGGCCGCTGCGGGGGCTGGACGCGTACGCCGAAGACGCCCTGCGCGACTGGAACGTGCCGGGAATGGCCGTCGCCGTCGTCAAGGACGATTCCGTGGTCTACATGCGGGGCTTCGGGGTGCGGGAGCTGGGGCGGCCGGAGCCCGTGGACGCGCACACCTCGTTCGCCATCGCCAGCACCACCAAGGCGTTCACGGCCACGGCCGTCGCCATGCTGGTGGACGAGGGCAAGGTGCGCTGGGACGATCCCGTCTCGCGCCACGTCCCCGGCTTTGGCGTGGCCGCCGATCCCGGCCTGTCCGGCGAACTGACCGTGCGCGACCTGCTCGCCCACCGCACGGGGCTTCCCACGGCGGACCTGCTGTGGTACGCGTCGGGAAGCACCAGCGACGACATCCTGCGGCGGATGCGCTTCGTGCGGCCGTTCGCGGCGCCGCGGTCGCGCTACATGTACAACAACAACGCGTACATGCTGGCCGGGATGGTCGTGGAGAACGCGTCCGGGATGCCCTGGGCGGAGTTCGTGCGGACGCGCATCCTGCAGCCGCTGGGGATGAACGAGACGCTGACGGGATTCCAGGGATTGGACGCGCGCGGCAACGTGGCGGCGCCCCACGTGGAGGTGCGGGACACGGTGCGCCCCATCCCCTACCGCGACTTCGACAACATCGGCCCGGCGGGGTCCATGAACTCGTCCGTGCACGACATGACGCGGTGGATCCGCGCGCAGCTGGCGGGCGGGGTGCGGCCGGACGGCGAGCGGCTGGTGAGCGAGATCCAGCAGCGGGAGATGCAGGCGCCGCAGTTCATCATCCCCCAGGCGCAGTTCTACCCCGGGGCGCGGCTGGCCCGGCCCAACTTCACGGCGTACGGGCTCGGCTGGTTCATGCAGGACTACCGCGGCCGCAAGCTGGTGATGCACACGGGGAGCATCGACGGGATGAGCGCCCTGCTGGCCCTGGTGCCCGAGGAGCGGCTGGGATTTGTCGTGTACCTGAACCTGGACCACGCCGAGCTGCGCCACGCGCTGATGTACCGCGTGATCGACGCCTACCTGGGCGGCCCGGAGCGCGACTGGAGCACGGAGATGCGCGCCGTCTACGCCCCCCTCGAGGAGCAGCAGCGCGCCCGCCAGCGGGAGGCGGAGTCCAGGCGCGTCACCGGCACGCGCCCGTCGCTGGCGCTGGACGCGTACGCCGGCACCTTCGCGGACCCGGACAGCCTGCACCCGCGCCTGACCGTCCGCGCGGAAGGCGAGCGGCTGACGGCCTCCATGGGCGCCGGCGCCACGGGTGCGCTGGAGCACTGGCACTACGACGTGTTTCGCGTGCGCTGGGCGGACCTGGCGCTGGGCGAGGACTTCCTGGTCTACACGATCGACGCGCAGGGCCGCGCGCAGTGGGCCCGCATGGGAGGCACCCTCCTCACGCGCGTCCCCGACCCCGCGCCGGCCGCGGCGGGCACACCGGCGGCGGGGGCGGGTCGGTAGGAAGGCGGGCGAGTCCGAGGAGGCGGCGGTCGAAGCGGCGGCAGGAGGCGGGGCGATAGGAGGCGGTGCGGTGATGGCACTCGGGCGATGTCTGTGTCGAGCGACAGCAAGCCGCCGGCGCCGCGCGAAGTCCCGTCCAAGCGAATGAATTCGCCGCTACAACGACACAAAGTCCGCCTGCGCGGACTGCACCGCCGCCTGCCGTGCGGATTGGCCGGGCATGGGCGCGGGCTGGCCCGGGCAATCGGTTGCTGTTCAAGCAGTTGAAGCCTCGTTCGGCGAGCGCAGCGAGCCGAGACGGGGCTTACCGCAGTCCCAGCGGCGGCTTTAGCCGCTCCGTCCAGGTGTGTGCCGGAGCTGCAGGATCTCGAACCCGGGTCGTCCCATCCCCCTCCCGCGAGTTTTACGAAAGCCTTACACCTTCCCGCTGGCACATTCCGCCCGGGAATGCGTACCGTTGATGAGCGGTGATCCATCCTCCCCCGCACCCCCGACCGCATGACCCCGCTGCGCCGCTCGTCGCGCCTGGCCCCCGGCTCCGCCTTTCTGGTGCTGCTCCTGCTGCTCATGCTGGGGCTGTCGTCCGTGCTGGCGTACCAGGCCGTGGACGCGGCGCGCTCCGAGACCCGGCTGGCCGAGCGGGCCCTGCGCGGCTACGCGGGGTGGGCGCGCTCGGAGCTGTCCCGCCGCGCGGACCAGGCACTGGCGGAAAAGCTCGCGGGCGCCGCGTCCGCCGGCGCGGCCCAGGCGGCGCCCTCCGTGGACGCGGCGGCCTCGCTGTCCGCCCTGCGCGCGGCCGTGGGGCGCGAGCTGGCGTGGTGCGCGTGCCCTCGGGAGGTGCGCGGCGTCTTTCGCATCGAGGCGGGCGGCGGCGCGTGGTCCGTCTCGTCCATGGGGATGCCGGCGGGGCTGCGGACGGCCGTCGCGGGGATCGCGGCCACCCTGCGCCCCAGCGCCCACGACACCGTGCGCATCGTCCAGGGGGACGCCGAGGGCGCGCGGCAGGTGTTCGTCTACCACGTCCACGCCGAGGACGGGCGGCTGCGGGCGCACGGGTTCGCCCTGGACGCCCGCGCCGCCGCCGCCCCCGTGCTGCGCGAGGTGGTGCGCGGGCCGCCCCTGCTCACCGTGCTCCGCGGTGGGCTCACCAACGAGAACGCGCTCGCCGTGGCCGTGGCCGACGCGCGGGGGCGGGTGCTCTTTCGCTCGCCGGCCCTGGCCGCGGCGCCGTCGGGGCAGGACGGGGCGTGGATGGACGCCAAGGTGGGCCCCCTGAGCCCCCAGGCCATGCCCCCCGGCGCCGTGGTGGAGGAGATGGGCGGCATGCTGGCGGGGCTCACGGCGCGCGTCTCCGTCCGCCCCGCCGTCGCGGCCGAGCGGGCGAGCGGCGATGCGCCGGAGTCGCGGCTGCCGCTGCTGCTGGCCGTGTTCGGGCTCACGCTGGCGCTCTTCGGCACGGCGGTGGTGCAGCTGCGGCGGCAGCAGGAGCTGGTGCGGCTGCGCGACGACTTCGTGAGCGGCGTGTCGCACGAGCTGCGCACGCCCCTGGCGCAGATCCGCCTCTTTGCCGACCTGCTGGAGACGGGGCGGCTGCAGGACCCCGCCCAGCGCGCCCGCTCCGTGCGCATCATCAACGAAGAGTCCCAGCGGCTCACGTTCCTGGTGGAGAACATCCTCCACTTTTCCCGCGCCCAGCACAACGCCAACCGCCTGTCGCCGCGGCCCGTGGAGATGGGCGCGCTGGTGCAGGAGATCGTGGACGGGTTCGCCCCCCTGGCCCGCGACACGGAGTTCGTGACGCGCGTGGAGCCCGGCGTGCTGGCCCGCGTGGACCGCGACCCCTTTCGCCAGGTGCTGCTGAACCTGCTGGACAACGCCGCCAAGTACGGCCCCCGCGGGCAGACGGTGCAGGTGGGGATGGGCATCACCGGGTTCGCCCTGCGGCTGTGGGTGGAGGACGGGGGCCCCGGCGTGCCGGTGGAGGACCGCCTGCGCATCTGGCAGCCCTACCGCCGGCTGGAGCGCGATGCGGAGGGCGCGACCGGCGGCAGCGGGATCGGCCTGGCGGTGGTGCGCGACGTGGCGGAGCTGCACGGCGGCCGCGCGTGGGTGGAGGATGCGCCCGGCGGCGGCGCGCGCTTCGTGGTGGAGCTTCCCGGCGCCACCTGCGCCGGCCCCCCGGGCGAGGGCGAGCCGGACTTCGTGCCGGAGCCCGTGCAGGCGGAGGCGCGATGAGCCTCATCCTGGTGGTGGAGGACAACGCGAACCTGGCCTACGGCCTGGCCACGAGCCTGGAGCTGGAGGGGCACGAGGTGGTGCTGGCGGAGGACGGCGCGGCGGGGCTGCGGGCCGCCCGCGACCAGCGTCCGGACCTGGTGATCCTGGACCTGATGCTCCCCGGGCTGGACGGCTACCGGGTGCTGCAGACCCTGCGCGAGCGCGGCGAAACGGCGCCCGTGCTCATCCTCACCGCGCGCGGGGAGGAGGCGGACAAAGTGCTGGGATTTCGCCTGGGCGCGGACGACTACGTGACCAAGCCGTTCGGGCTGCTGGAGCTGCTGGCGCGCGTGGCCGCCCTGCTGCGCCGCGCCGGTGCGGGGGCCAGGCCCGTAGCGCTGGCGCCGGCGCCGGAAACCGTGCGCTTTGGGGAGGTGGAGGTGGATCCTGGCTGCCGGCTGGTGCGCCGGCGGGGGGAGGAGGTGGCGCTCACGCCCAAGGAGTTCGACCTGCTGTGGGCGCTGCTGCGGCGGCAGGGCGGGGTGGCCGCGCGGCTGGAGCTGCTGTCGGAGGTGTGGGGCCACCGCGCCGCCGTGATGACGCGCACGGTGGACATGCACGTGGCCCAGCTGCGGCGCAAGCTGGAGGACGACCCCGCCGCGCCCCGGCACATCGTCACCGTGTGGAAGGCGGGGTACCGGCTGGCGCCGTGAGGACGGATGGACCTCGATCGATGAGCGGATGGCATCCCCCCCGGCGCTCCCACCCGCTCGTTCCGCGCGACCTCCCCCCGGCGATCCCTGGGGGAGGTTTTCGTTTTGGGCGGAGGATCTCCCACTGCGAGGCGGAGCCGGCGTCGCGGCAGGCTTTTACGGCGCCCGCTCCGCGGGCCCCTCACCCCCCGGCCCCTCTCCCGCAAACTGCGCGGGAGAGGGGGAGAACGTCCTTGCGTGCGGCGGGCTTCCCGGCACGGGCGAGAGCCCCCTCCCCCCGGCCCCCTCCCCCGCTTCGCGGGCAGGAGGGGGAGAACTGCATCCCAGCGAAGCTCCGCCATCCGGCATGGGCTGGGGTGTACGAGCCTGAGCGAGGCCGGGGGAGGGCCCCCGAAGGCCCACCGCTTGCGTGCGCCCCACCCCCCAATGCCGAGGCCTTGAACAAACGTTCCGTTCCGCCCATGTCCGATCCACGCCTGTCGCCGTCGTCCGCCGATCCCGCCTCCGCGGCCAGCTCCGCCGGGGAGGCGCTCTCGGCCGCGTACCTCGTCCAGCTGCTGGACGCGGTGGAGCAGGCCGTGGTCGCCACCACGCCGGAGGGCAGGATCGTCCTGTGGAACCGGTGCGCGGAGCGGCTCTACGGCTGGACGGCGGAAGAGGCGGTGGGCCATGACATCCTGGACGTGGCCCCCGCCGAGATGTCGCGCGAGCAGGCCGCCGAGATCCTGCGCGAGCTGCGCGCCGGCCGCGCGTGGTCCGGCGAGTTCACCGTCCGCCGGCGCGACGGCACGGCGTTCCAGGCCTGGGTGGCCGACACGCCCGTGCTGGACCCGGAGGGGCGGCTGGTGGGCATCGTGGGCGTATCCACCGACCTCACCAGCCGGCAAAAGGCGGAGCGCGCCCTGCTCCGCGCGGAGGACGGCGCGCGCCGCGAGCGGGAGCGGCTGTGGAGCATCTTTCGCCACGCGCCGGCCGCCATCGCCCTCGTCCACGGGCCGGACCACGTGTTCGAGATGGCCAACGCGGCGTACGTGCGGCTGGTGGGGCGCGAGGTGGTGGGATCGCCCTTCGCGGCGGCGCTGGCCGAGCTGGCGGGGCAGGGGATCACCGAGATGCTGGACGAGGTCCTCGCCTCGGGCGGGACGCGGGCCGAGACGGAGCTGCCCGTGAACCTGCGCGGCGCGGACGGGCGGATGGCGGAGCGCTTCTTCGACGTCACCCTGCAGCCGCTGCCCGAGGAGGACGGGCGCCTGGAGCGCATCCTCATCATGGCGGCGGACGTGTCCGGCCAGGTGCAGGCGCGCCGCGCGGCGGAGGTGGCCCGGCTCACGGCGGAGGAGGCCAACCGCGCCAAGAGCCAGTTCCTGGCCAACATGAGCCACGAGATCCGCACCCCCATCAACGCCGTCACGGGGTACGCGGAGCTGCTGGAGATGGGGATCGGCGGGCCGCTCACGCCGCAGCAGCGGCACCAGGTGGAGCGCATCCGCGGCAGCAGCCAGCACCTGCTCACCCTGGTGAACGAGGTGCTGGACCTGGCCAAGGTGGAGTCGGGGCAGATGACGGTGCAGCGGGACCAGGGGCAGGTGGGCGAGGCGCTGGACGGCGCCCTGGCCCTGGTGCAGACGCAGGCCGCCCGCCGCGGGCTGCGGCTGGTGGACGACACGGGGACGGCGCGCGAGGCGGGGTTCGTGGGCGACGCGGACCGGGTGCGGCAGATCCTCGTCAACCTGCTGTCCAACGCCGTCAAGTTCACGGAGCCCGGCGGCCGGGTGAGCGTGTGCGCCTCCGTCACGGACCAGCCGGACGACGACGCGCGCCTCCCCGGCGCTGGCCCCTGGGTGCGCGTGGACGTGGAAGACACGGGGATGGGGATCGCCCCCGAGCGGGTGGCGACGGTGTTCGAGCCGTTCGTGCAGGTGGATGCCAGCTACACGCGGCAGGCGGGGGGCACGGGGCTGGGGCTCACCATCAGCCGGCGGCTGGCGCGGCTCATGGAGGGCGACCTCACGGTGCGCAGCAAGCTGGGCCGCGGCTCGTGCTTCACCCTCTGGCTCCCCGCGGCGGCCGAGGCGGAGGCGGAGGAGATCGACCGGCGCTGGCCCCGCGCGCCGCACTCCGTGGCCGGGCTGGGCGAGGTGGGCCGGGCGCTGGTCCGGGTGGCGGAGCCCGCCGTGGCCGAGCTGGGCCGCCGCCTGCGCCACGACGCGACCGTGCGGAACACGGACGCCAACCGGGCGCAGCTGGAGAACCACACGGCCACCTTCCTGGTGGACATCGGCCTGGCGCTGGTGACGCTGGACGAGGGCGGCGGCGAGCCGGAGCTCATGCGCGACGGCACGGAGATCCAGCGCCTGATCGCGGACCGGCACGGGGCCCAGCGCGCGCGGCTGGGGTGGAGCGAAGAGGAGCTGCTCCGCGAGTTCCAGCTGCTGCGCGAGATCCTGAACCCGCTCGTGATCGCCGAGGCCGCGCAGAGCGCCGAGGCGGACGTCCACGATGCCCTGGGTGTGCTGGACCGCCTGCTGCAGCAGGCCGAGATCATCAGCGTGCGCGGCCTGCGCAACGCCCGCCACCGCGACACCCTGTAGGTCCGAACCGGACCGAAGAGCCTTCGCACGCAGAGCAGCAGAGTCAGCAGAGTACGACGGCGGGTGGTCTCTGCTGACTCTGCTGCTCTGCGTGAGTCAAATCTTTTCCGGGCTCGGCCTGATACCAGATCCGAGATAACAACATTGGGGAATACAGAGGAACAGAGTCAGACAGAGGAGCAGAAACAAGCATCGTCGTTCATCTTCCTCTGTCTAACTCTGTTCCTCTGTAAGCCCATTCTTTTTCAGGATCTGGTATGGAGACCCGCCATCCGATCCTTGCGCAGAGTCTCTTTGTGATGTAAAGTACTTCGTGATTCGGTGACGGCGCTGCTGGCGGTGGTGATGGCGGAAGGTTCACGTACGCGGGGAGATGGTGATGAGGAAGTGGCTGAGACGCATCGGCGGGGCGGTGGGGATGGGGCTCGCCTGGGCCGTGGCATGGGGGCCCATCGCCGTGCTGACGGGGATGCTCGTGGACCGGGACGGATCCATGGACGAGCCCTGGGCGGCCATCGGCGCGTTCCCCGGCTTCCTGTGCGGCGTCGTCTTCGTCGTCGTGCTGGGGATCGCGGAGGCTCATCGCCGGCTCGGTGACATCTCGCTTTCCGGTGCGGCCATCTGGGGCGCGGTGGCGGGGCTGCTGGTGGCCGTGCTCCCGTTGGCTCTCGGCGAGCCGACCGGGGAAGTCCCGCTGTGGCTGCTGTCCGCCGCGGTGATCGCGTCCATCACGCTGCTGAGCGCCGTCTCGGCCGCCGGATCGGCGGCGCTGGCGCGGTATGCGGCGCGAAAGCGCTGGACATCCGCCACCTCCGCGCCGCCGCCCCGGTCCGCCTGAGCCCCGGCGCATCCCGTGTCAGGACGAGCCCCCGATGAGCGCACCCTCACGACCGGGACGGCGAGCGATGCGCTTGCTGCCGCGGCGGCGCTGGCTCCTGGTTCCCGTGGCGCTTCTCGCGATGCTGGCCGTGATGGGCTACGGCCGGTGGCGGGAGGGGAGCAACCGCGGCGGGCAGCTGCCGGCGGAGCCGTTCCGCATCGCCGGAAACCTGTACTACGTGGGCGCCAACGACGTCACCGCGTTCCTGCTCGCCGGGCCGGAGGGCCACGTCCTGATCGACGGCGGCTATCCCGGCACGGCGCCGATGATCATCCAAAGCGTCGAGAAGCTCGGCTTTCGCATCCGGGACGTGAAGGTGCTGCTCAACTCGCACGCGCACTTCGACCACGCGGGCGGGCTGGCGGCGCTCCAGCAGGCGTCTGGCGCGGAGCTGTGGCTCAGCGAAGCCGAGGCCCCCGTCGTCGCGGCCGGCGGCGCCGGGAACCCCAGCCTGGGGGCGCTGAAATTCATCTCCTACCTCCCCTTCCTGCGGTACCCGGCCCCGCGCGTGGACCGCCGGTTCAAGGACGGCACGACCATCCGCGTGGGACCGGTGCAGCTCACCGCGCACGTGACGGCCGGCCACACGCCCGGCTGCACCTCGTGGGCGATCCCCCTGCGCGATGGGGACCGCGAGCTGCTGGCCGTCAGCGTGTGCAGCCTGGGGCTTCCGCCGGCGCTCTCCCTCCCCGGCGCGGACCCCGAGATCCAGGCCGAGTTCGAGGCCAGCTTCCGCACGCTGCGCGGCCTCCCCGCCGACATCTGGGTGACGGCGCACGGCCGGCACTTTGGCCGGTACCGCAAGTTCGCCGCGCGCGACACGGCGCGGAATCCCGTGGACCCGTTCATCGACCGGGCGGGCTACCGCGCCTTCATCGACAGCGCCGAGGCCGACTTCCGCGCGGCCGTGGCGGATCCGTGACGTCCGCTCCCGTCCGCGTCCGGCTCACACGCCGAAGAACGTGCCGAGCGAGAGGATCTGTGCCTTGCCGCCGCCGTCGCTGATCCTCCAGTAGTGTCCCAGGGTAATTCCCAGGAGCCACCCCACGGAAACCTCCGGCCCGATGTACGTCTGATCGGCGCGGACGCCTCCGTGGTCGTCCCAGGTGCGGATGACGCTCAGCTGGGCGCGGTAGATGCCCGCGAGGCTGACGGACGACGCGCCCAGCGACACCCGCATCCCGTCCTGCCCCACCTCCCCGAAGATGGACGGCCCGTGGAAGATGTCCGGCTTCGACCGGTCCAGGATGACGCCGCCGTACGCGGAGAAGCCCAGCGGAGATCCGTAGCGGATGCCGCCCGCCGGCAGGATCTCCATCTTGCTGCGTGGCGCGGCCGGTGCCGGCGTGCCTTCTTCGGGATTCTGCCCGTGAAGCTGCGCGGCGTTCACGGCCAGGAACCCGAGGACGAGCGCCCATCGCATGCGAGGGTGTTTCATTGATGATCCGGTATGTTTGCGTTTTTGAAGGAACCGGCGGCGAGCGGACGGCGTGGGGCGGAGGCGAGACGTCCGCTGCAACGTATGCCCGCCTCTCCGTCCATTGCAAGCGATGTCAGGTGGATGCAAGGCTCACACGTCGCCGCGATCCGTGTGTGAGTGGGCGGATTGGGGGTGGATGGGTGCAGCGTTGGGCGGATCGGTACGGATCAGGTGGGAGAGCGGCGATCCGTCCAGAGCGAATGAATTCGCCGCAACAACGACACGAAGTCCGCCTGCGCGGACTCCCTCCACGGGCTGTCCCGGTACACCGAGGCGAAGTAACGCAGTTGAAGCCCTGTTCGCGTCGCGCCTCGGCGCGAGACAGGGCTTACCGCTGTCCCAGCGGCGGGTTTACCCGCTCAGGACGGATGCCCGCCCCGCGTCCGCTTGCCCTCCCGCGATCTCCCTCACGTTTCCTCGAATGCCCGCCCCACGTCCGCGTCGCGCGATCTCCCCTCGTTTCTCCGGCTGCCCGCACTCTCACACTTTCGCACTTTCGCACTAACGCACTAACGCACTAACGCACTCCCGTCCCCATCACCCGCCGCAGCCCGTCCGCCAGCGTGTCCACGTGCGGGCGCTGCAGCAGCGTGCCGTGGTTGCCCGCCACCTCGTGCAGCCCGAATCCGTCCGCCAGCCGCCCCCAGTAGCGCACCGTCTCGTCGGCCGTGGTGAGCGCGGCGGACCCGCGGCTGCGAAAGTACGTCAGGCGGCCGGGGTAGGGACGCGCCTGGAAGTCCACCGTGGCGTTGTGGTTGGCCATCCGGACCCGCGTGAGCGCCGCGATCTCGGCCACGCGCTCCGGCGGCAGCACGCGCGGGCCCAGCCGCCGCGCCGTCCACTCCACCTGCGCGTCCGGCTCCAGCCGCCGCAGCGCCTCCACGGTGATGGAGGCCGTGCCGCCCCAGCCCAGCACGTCCGTGAGCACGCGCCGCAGCACGGCCGCGTGGTCCAGCGCCAGCCCGGGCGCGTCGCGCCGCTCCGGCGGCTGCGTGTCGATCAGGGCCAGCAGCTCCACCGCGCCGCCCTCCGCGCGGATCATCCGCGCCATCTCCCATGCCACCATCCCGCCGTACGACCATCCCCCCAGCCGGTACGGCCCCTCCGGTTGCGCGCGCCGCACAGATTCCAGGTAGTACGCCGCCATCGCGTCCACGCCCTGCAGCGGCATCGATCCGTCGTCCAGGCCGCGCGCCTGCAGCCCGAACAGCGGCTGGTCCGGCGCAAGCAGCTGCGCCAGCGGATGATAGCACACCAGGTGGCCGCCGCCCGCGTGCACCAGGAACAGGGGCCGCGCCCTGCCCTCGCCCTGCAGCACGACGACGGGCGGCTGGATGCGCGCCGTGCGCCCCGTCGCCGCACGGGCCATCTGCGCCACCGTCGGCCCCTGCAGCAGCGCGGCGACGGGAAGGTCCATGCGCAGCGTGTCGCGGATGCGGGCCAGCAGCCGCAGGGCCAGCAGAGAGTGGCCGCCCAGTTCGAAGAAGTCGTCGTGGATGCCGATCCGCTCCACGCCCAGCACGTCGCGCCACGCCTCCGCGATCGCCGCTTCCGTCGCGTCTCCGGGCGCCGTGTAGCCGCGGGCGGATTCGGCGGATTCGATGGATGCGGGCGGGGCGGGGAGCCGGCGGCGGTCCAGCTTGCCGCTGGTCGTGCGGGGCAGGGCATCCACCGCGACGTACGCGGCGGGGACCATGGCCTCCAGCAGATGATCGCGGAGAAAACCGCGCAAGTCGGCGGGGGACGGCGGCCGATCCGCATCCGCCGGGACGACGTACGCGACGAGCTGCTTCGCATCACCCGACGGATGGACGGCGACGGCGGCCTCGCGGACGGCGGGATGGGCGCGGAGAGCGGCCTCCACCTCGCCGGGCTTGATGCGGACGCCGTGCACCTTGACCTGCGCGTCCGCCCGGCCGTGGTACTCCAGCGCGCCGCCGTTCAGGAATCGCGCGCGGTCCAGCGTGCGGTACATCCGCGCTCCCGCCGGGCCGTGCGGGTCCGGGCGAAAGCGATCGGCCGTGAGCACGGGGCGGCCGGCGTATCCGCGCGCCACGCCCGTGCCCCCCAGCCACAGCTCCCCCGGCTCGCCGATGCCGCACGGGCGCATCCCGTCATCCAGCACGTACGCGCAGGCCCCCGCCGCCGGCCTGCCGATGGTGACGCGCTCGGCGCCCGGCGCGATCTCCTCGCACGTCGCGTAGACGGTGCACTCGGTGGGGCCGTAGAGGTTCAGGATGCGCGCGCCGGGCAGCCGCGCGTGCAGCTCCGCTGCCAGACGGGGCGGCAGCGGCTCGCCGCCCAGCATCAGCGTCCGCACGCCGGGGGGAAGCCGATCCGCGCGCAGCAGCTCCGCGGCCACGCTGGGCACCATGCACGCCGTGCGCACGGGCCGCGCGGGCGCCGACAGCACGTCATCCACCAGCATCACGGTCCCGCCCCAGCAAAGAGCGCCGAACAGCTCCACCATCGTCACGTCGAAGCCGACGGAGGAGGACGCGAGCACCGACGCGCGCTCCGCGGGGGAGAGGTGGCCGCGCAGCCAGTGCATGAGCGCGAACACGCTGCCGTGGCGGATCTCCACCCCCTTGGGCCCGCCCGTGGAGCCGGAGGTGAAGAGGACGCACGCGAGGGTCTCCGGGTGGATGCGGATCTCCGGGTCCTGCGCGGTGCCGGGCGCGGCGGGGATGGATTCCAGGGCGATCTCCCGCACGCCGGCGGATGCGAGCCGCCCCGCGTGCGCGCGGTCGGTGAGGAGCGCCGTGGCCCCGGCCGCGTGGAGCATGGATTCGAGGCGCGCGGGCGGATTCCTGGGGTCCAGCGGCACGTACGCCGCGCCGGCCTTGAGGATGCCCAGGAACGCGGCCACCATCGCCGGGGTGCGCGCCGTCAGCACGCCCACCCGCGCCTCCGCGCCGATCCCCCGCGCGGCCAGGTGGTGCGCGACGCGGTTGGCGCGGCGGTCCAGCTCCGCGTACGACACCTCCTGGTCCGCCCAGCAGACGGCCAGCGCGTCCGGCGTGGCCCGCGCCTGCGCCGAAATCAGCCGATGCACGCAGCCGTCCGCCGGCACGCTGCCCGTTCTGCTCCACGCCGCCAGCGCGCGCCGTTCATCCTCCGAAAGCAGCGGCAGGTCGGCGATGGGCGCGGCGGGATGGTCCGCGAACGCGCGCAGCACGGCGGCGAAGCGAACCGCCAGGCGCTGCACCGTGGCCGGCGCGTACAGGTCGGTCCGATACTGGATCTCGCCGCGAAAGCCGCCGGGCGCATCCACCAGCAGCAGCGTCAGGTCGAACGCCGACGCCCCCGTGTCAACGGAGATGCGTTCGATGCCGATGCCGGGGAGCGCCAGCGCCTCCTCCTCCGCGGGATCGAGCGAGATCATCACCTGCACCAGCGGCGGGCGGCTGGGGTCGCGCCGCACGTCCGCCGCCTCCACGATCCGGTCGAACGGCACCTGGGCGTGGTCCTGCGCCTCCGCCACCGCCGTCCGCGCCCGATGGATGAGCGCGCGCGCCGTCGTCTCCGCATCGACGCGGATGCGCAGGGGCACCGTGTTCGCGAAGAAGCCGACGGCCGCCTCTGCACCCGGCGCCTCGCGGTTCGCCACCGCCGTGCCGATGAGCAGGTCCGCCTCGCTCGTCGCGCGGTGCAGGACGGCGGCGAGCGCGGCCGCCAGCACGCTGAACAGGCTGGCCTGCTCCGCCGCCGCCCGCCCGTGCACGGCCCGCGATGCATCCTCCGGGATGGCGAACGCCACCCGGCTCCCCGCGAACGACTGCGCGGCGGGACGCGGGAAGTCCGCCGGCACCTCCAGCACGTGCGGCGCGCCCGCCAGCGCATGGCGCCACCACCGGACGGCCTCCGCGTCCACCGGGCGCCCGCGCTGCCACGCCGCGAAGTCCGGCAGCTGCAGCGGCGGATCGGGCAGCCGCGCATCCCGCCCCTCCACCGCCGCCGCGTACAGGGCGGACAGCTCGCGCATCAGCACGGGCGTGGAGGCGCCGTCGGAGGCAACGTGGTTCAGCGCGAACGCCAGCACGTGCGCATCCTCCCCCGTGCGCGCCAGCATCGCGCGGAACGGCGGCTCGCGCGTCAGGTCGAACCCGCGCGCGAAGAACGCCGCGAGCGCCGCATCCGCATCCGCCGAATCATCTCGTACATCCACATGATGTACCGCGATGCGATCCGCCGGCCCCGCCTCCTGCACCGGCTCGCCGTCGATCTCGCGGAACCCCAGCCGCAGCGCCTGGTGTCGCTCCGCCAGGGCCCGGACGGCGGCGACCAGCGCATCCGCGTCGAGTCGTCCCGCCAGGTCGAAGGCGATGGGGATGGTGTACGCCGGGCCGCCGGGCGCCAGCCGGTGCATGAACCACAGCCGGCGCTGCTCGGACGAGAGCGGCCCCGCGCCCTCCGTGCGCCGCGGGATGTCGCGGTCCGCGTCCGGCGCGCGCCGGCCCGCCATGCGCAGCTTTTCCAGCAGCATGCGCTTGATGGGCGACAGTCCGGCGATGCGGTCGTGGATCTCCGACATGCGTGCGGCGGGAAGGCGAGTCGGGGGAGCGCGGCGGGTCCGGGGGAGGGCAGGTGGGGACGGCGGATCAAAGATGCGCGCGGCAGGCGGCGTTTCACAAGCAGAACGCGCGGGGGCCGGACAAACGCTCTCAGACAAACGAGGCCGGCTCCCGTCACGGAAGCCGGCCCCTCCTCCTGCGTCAGTGCCCGTGCGGACGGGTTACTCGGCGCAGATGCAGTTGTATCCCCCGGGCACGGCGCCGCCGCAGAAGTGCGCGCCGCCGTTCAGCGGATAATGCGCAAGGCAATGGGCGGCGCATCCGGAATCCTGCGGCCGGGTCTTGCAGACGTACGGGTCGCGTGCGCTCGTGCTGGCTCCGGCCAGCACCTGCACCCCGCCAAAGGTGAGCGACCCCGCCACCAATGCGCTGAACGTGAACCGGCCGAGGAGCGTCTGCCTGGATTTGGACATGAAGGCCTCCGGGTAGGGAGATGGTGCGCGCGGCAATCGTCACCGCGTAATTTCTCTACGCAATATTTATGCGCGAAACGTGCGCGCGCATGGCCGGTCGACCTCTACAGACCGGAAAGGGGGCAGGGGACGGCGTGATGTGGTCGCTCGGTCGGTGCGGCTCGTCCGCCGCGCTCCCGTGATTACCTTGCGGGCGGGATGGCGATGGAGTGAGGCGAGTCCAGAGAGGGCGCTGGGCCCGGGGAGGGCAGGTGGGGACGGCGGATCAAGATGCGCGCGGCAGGCGGCGTTTCACAAGCGGGCCGTTCGGCACCGAAGAAGCGGCCGGCCCCCTTTGCGGAAGCCGGCCGTTATCGTCTCGTGCGGCCACCCGCGCCGCACCTATGCAGCGAAAGGGGCCGCCGCATCTAGCCGCGGTCCATCACTCCACGCAGACGCAGCAGAGCTGGGACTGCCCGGGTTCGAAGAAGCAGGCGTGCGCGCCCCCGGACCCCGGAAAGTTGTTCCGGCAGAAGGCCTCACATCCCGCGTCCGGCGCTCCAGCCACGCAATACGGCCCCCCGCTCGCGCAACCGGCGCTCCCTTTTGTCCCGGCGAGTGCCTGCGTGGCGCCGAACGACAACGAGATCGCCACCAGCGTGCCGAACAGAGTGCGGCCGAGCAGAGTTTGTGTCGATCTGGGCATGTGCACCTCCTCCAAACGAAGTGGAGCGGGCTACGCGGCGGGACCGCCGCGCGGCGCGGTGAGCACGTCGCAATGTAGTGCCGAAGCGACAGGGCGCAAAGGGAGCGTTTGTTTCCACCTGCTCCGCCCGGTCTGCCCCGGAGGATTGCCAGCGCGTTCCCGGTCGGCGCAAGTTGTGCCGCAGGCTCGGTCACGCCACGCTCCGGGGCTCACTCCGTTGCTACAGGGAGACGGATGCGCGTCTACGCACTCGATCACGTACAGCTGGCCATGCCGCGCGGCCTGGAAGACCAGGCGCGCTCCTTCTACCGCGACGTCCTCGGCCTCACGGAGGTCACCAAGCCGCCGGGGCTGGCCAAGCGCGGCGGCGTGTGGTTCAGGGGCGGCGATCTGCAGCTCCACCTGGGCGTGGAGGAGGATTTCCGCCCCGCGCGCAAGGCGCACCCCGCGCTGCTGGTGGAAGGCCTCGCCGAGCTGGTGGGCCTGTGCGAGTCCGCCGGATACGAGGTCGTGCACGACGCCGGTGACCTCCACGGCTACGACCACGTCTACGTTGCCGACCCGTTCGGCAACCGCGTGGAGCTGATGGAGCGGCGGGACCAGGGATGATCTGCTCCGGGAGGGCCGGATACGTTGTGAATCCACCTTGATGAGGAGAGATCATGCCCAGCAACACGAACATCCTGCTCATCCGGCACGGCGAAAAGCCGGAAACCGGAACCGGGCTCTCGCCCGCGGGACAGGCGCGCGCGCAGGCGTACGTGGCATACTTCCAGAACTACGCGATTGGTGGAACGACCCTCAAGATCGACCACATTTTCGCCGCCGCGGACAGCGCCGAGAGCCACCGGCCGCGCCACACGGTCGAGCCGCTGGCCGGGGCGCTGGGGCTCACCGTCAACGACAAGCACGCCGACAAGGACTACGCACAGGTCGCCCAGCACCTGTCCACCAACCCCAAGTACGATGGCAGCAACGTGCTGGTCTGCTGGCATCACGGCGAAGTCCTGAACCTTGCCGCCGCGCTCGGTGCGTCCGAGAGCACGCTTCCCCCCGCGTCCCGCTGGCCGGTCAAGTGGCCGGGTGAGGTCTTCGGCTGGGTGCTGCAGCTGTGCTATGGCGCGGACGGCACGTTCGATCCCTCGCGCACCGTCTGCCTGGGCGAGCAGCTGATGTACGGCGACTGCAGCCAGCCACCCCCGGGCGCCTGACGCAACGGCCCCTCCGGAGCCGATTGCCTTCGCTTGACTCCCGCAGTACCCTTCCCGCCACACGCGCGCGCGTCCCATGCGCATCTGCATACGGGCGCGGCGGATATCCACCGGAACCACCGAGCGATGTACCTGCAACGCTTCTACGACGACTCCCTGGCGCAGGCCAGCTACCTGGTAGGCTGCTCGGCCACGGGCGAGGCGCTGGTCGTCGATCCCAGCCGCGACGTGGCGCAGTACATCGAGACGGCAAAGCGCGAGGGGCTGCGGGTCACGCACGTCACCGAGACGCACATCCACGCCGACTTCGTCTCCGGCGCGCGCGAGCTGGCTGCGGCCACGGGCGCGCAGCTGCTCCTTTCGGCAGAGGGCGGCGCGGAGTGGCAGTACGCGTACGCGGCGGCGGACGGCGCCACGCTGCTGCGCGACGGCGACGTCATCCGCGTGGGCAACGTGCGCGTGGAGGCCATGCACACGCCGGGGCACACCCCCGAGCACCTGTGCTTCGTCGTCACGGACACGGCCGCGGCGGACCGGCCCATGGGCGTGTTCACGGGCGACTTCGTGTTCGTGGGCGCCGTGGGCCGGCCGGACCTGCTGGAGCGCGCCGTGAACCAGGCGGGGACCATGGAAAAGGGCGCGCGCCAGCTCTTCGCCTCGCTGCAGCGCTTCAAGGCCGTGCTCCCGGACTGGGTGCAGCTGTGGCCCGGCCACGGCGCCGGCTCCGCGTGCGGCAAGGGCTTGGGCGCCGTGCCCATGACCACGCTGGGGTACGAAAAGCTGTTCAACACGGGGCTGGCGCAGGCGGACGAGGCGGCGTTCGTGGCCGACGTGCTGGCGGGCCAGCCCGAGCCGCCCATGTACTTTGCCGAGATGAAGCGGATGAACCGCGAGGGCCCACCCGTGCTGGGCACCCTGCCTCGCCCGGCGCGCCGGCCGGACGCGGAGCTGGCGGACGTGCTGCGCGCCGGCGCCACCGTCGTCGACACGCGGCCCGTGGCGGAGTACGGCTGCCGCCACGTGCCGGGGACGCTGAGCGTGCCCCTGGGCAAGAGCTTTTCCACCTGGGCCGGCTCCGTCCTCTCCTACGAGCGCGACTTCTGGTTCATCGCGCCGGAGGGTGCGGACGACGCGCGGATGGCCGCCGCCGCCCGCGACCTGGCGATGATCGGCCTGGACGGCGCGGCCGGCTGGTTCGCCGCGAGCGCCATCGACGCCGCGCTCTCGGGCGAGGCGGGTGCGGGGACGGTGCCGGAGGTGCAGCCGGACGAGCTGGATTCCGTGCTGGCGGGCGGCGCCGAGCTGGTGGACGTGCGCAACTCGTCGGAGTTCACGGCCGGGCACCTGCCGGGCGCCGTGAACCTGCCGCTGGGCCGGCTGGCGGAGCGGCTGGGCGAGCTGCCGCGCGACCGTCCGCTCGTCATCCACTGCCAGTCGGGGATGCGGGCCAGCGTGGCGGCGGGGCTGCTCGCGTCGCGCGGCTTTGGCGACGTGCGCCACCTGGCCGGCGACTACGCGGGATGGAGCAAGGCAGGCCGCCCCGTGGAAAAGGGCGAGCCCGTCCCCGCCTGAGCCGGACCGGCGCGATGGATGGATGAGGACGACGAAAGGCGGGCCGCGCGGCTCGCCTTTTCTCGTTATCCCGAGAACCCGAAGCCCATGAACGGAGGAACGATGGACGAAACGCCGCCGCTGTTCGTGATCGGGCAGGTGGAGTCGCCGCTGGCGGATCCCGCACTCGCGCCCAAGCAGGGCAGCGAGGACGCGCCGGAGGCATGGCTCGTCTTCCGCGAGGCGTTCCGCGACGGGCTGCGCGACCTGGCGGCGGGGGACGAGGTGATCGTCCTCACCTGGCTGCACCGGGGGGACCGGGACACGCTCCGCGTCCACCCGCGCGACGACCTGTCGCGCCCGCAGATGGGCGTCTTCAGCACGCGCTCCGCGGACCGGCCGAACCCCATCGGCCTGCACCGCGTCCGCATTCTCCAGGTGCGGGACGGGCTGCGCTTCCGGGTCGCGGACCTCGAGGCGGTGGACGGCACGCCGGTCGTGGACGTGAAGCCCGTGCTCGCCGCCCGCGAGGGGTGATCCCGCTCCCTGCCATCGAAGGAAAACCGCGCAACGCAGAGTACGCGGAGCGGAAAAGAGAGGACTGCGGAGTAGAAGCAACGATCCGTTTCGCACTCCTTCCGTTCTCTGCGAGCTCAGCGTTCAAAATGCCCTGGGCGGGATCACCGGGAGGCCTGTAGAACGGTGCGAACGGGGCGCTCCCGGATTCGGCTGGCCACGCGCTGAGACGGGAAACGGACGGCGAAGAGTGGACACGTGCGGGGTGTCCATACGGCGGGACGAAATTTGCGTATGGCCCGCTTCCCCGCTGGTGCCGGAGTACGCCCACGCGTTCCCGGCCGTCCCGCCGTGATGCGAATGTTTACGGCACGCCGCTTGCGAGGATCTAAGTACGATTTTCGGAAACCGGCCCGCGAAGGCCGTGCTTCGGGAAGGCGGTTCGGCGGCAACTTCCATCCACCACAAGAGATGCACGACGCAGCGGCGGCGCCGGACGCGCCGGAGGACATGGACCTGCGCGGGCGCATCTTCACCGACCTGGACCGTCTGGCCTTTTCCCTGGAGATGGAAGCCGCCGAGCACCTGGAGCGCGGCCGCGCGGGCGAGTACCTGCGCACGCAGGAGCGCCGCCTGGGCGTGCGGCTCGCCCAGCGCCTCGTGAGCGGCGTTCCCGCGGACGAGGTGAACGGCCGCATGGAGCGCTGGGAAAGCGGATACGACGAGCGGCTGGGGCTGGTGCGGGCGTAACCACGAGGCCCGGGCGGCCTTTCGAAGAGCCCGGGCGGAGCACGGACGGCTGACATCCTGCGGGGCGGGGGATCGGGTGCCGGTCCCCTTTGTCGCTTGCAAGCGCGTAACTGGGGCCGTTCCGTATCACGGAGTGGATTTCTGCTGCTGGTGTTACGAACGGTTTGGACAATTGCGGGAACCGGGTACTTCGTTTACTTCGTTGTGGCCGGGACGAGGGGCAGGGATGGAGGACGGGGCGCGAGCCGCGCGGCGGCGGCGTTCCGGCACGGGGTGGGATTCACCGCAACGCGGAGGTGTGGAGTGTCGGTTCGGAGAGTGCTGGTGACGGGAGGGGCGGGGTTCGTGGGAAGCCACCTGGTGGATGCGCTGCTGGAGCGCGGCGACCGCGTGCGCATCCTGGACAACCTCGATCCGCAGGTGCACGGCCCCGACCGGCGCAAACCCGCCTGGGTGCCCGACGACGCCGAGATGGTCGTGGGCGACATGCGCGACGCGGACGCCGTCCGCGCGAGCCTCCGGGACATCGACGTGGTCTACCACCTGGCCGCCGCCGTGGGCGTGGGCCAGAGCATGTACCAGATCGCCGACTACACCGCCGTAAACACCCTGGGCACCGCGCACCTGCTGCAGTCGCTGGTGGACGAGCGCGGGAGCGTGGAAAAGCTGGTGGTCGCCTCGTCCATGTCCATCTACGGCGAGGGGCGCTACACCCGCCCGGACGGCACCGAGCCCACGGCCATCCTGCGCACGGCGGACCAGCTGAAGAACGATCAGTGGAACCCCCGCGACGTGGACGGCGCCGAGCTGCGCCCCGTCCCCACGGACGAGGGCAAGCCGCTGGATCCGACGTCGATCTACGCGCTCACCAAGGCCGACCAGGAAAAGATGGTGCTGATGATGGGCGCCGCGTACGGCATTCCGTCCGTCGCGTTGCGCTTCTTCAACATCTACGGCCCCCGGCAGGCGCTTTCCAACCCCTACACGGGCGTGGCGGCCATCTTCAGCAGCCGCCTGCTCAACGGCCAGCCGCCCCTGATCTTCGAGGACGGCGAGCAAAAGCGCGACTTCGTCTCCGTGCACGACATCGTGCAGGCGCTGCTGCTGAGCGCGGAGGAAGAAGCCGCCGTGGGCAAGGCGTTCAACGTCGGCTCCGGCCGCGCCGTCACCGTGCGCGAGGTGGCGCAGACGCTGGCCGGCGTGCTGGGGACGGACGTGGAGGCGCAGGTCACGGGCAAGTACCGCGTGGGCGACATCCGCCACTGCTTCAGCGACATCTCGCTCGCCCGCGAGGTGCTGGGCTACGAGCCGCGGGTGACGTTCGAGGAAGGGATGCAGGAGCTGGTGGGGTGGCTGCAGGAGCAGGAGCGGCCGGAAGATCATGTGGAAACGCACGCGGCCGAGCTGGCTGCGCGCGGACTCACGCTGTGAGGGGGGAGACGATGAAGGGCAAGCGCGACCACATCCTGATCACGGGCGGCGCCGGTTTCGTCGGCAGCAACCTGGCCCATGCGCTCCTGCGCGAGGGCGAGCGCGTGATCGTCGCCGACAACTTCTCCCGCGACGGCGTGCGGCGAAACGCGGCGTGGCTGCAGGCCAACCACGGCGACCGCGTGCGCATCGAGCAGGTGGACGTGTGCGACGCCGCGCGCATCACCGCGCTGGTCCGGCAGAGCAAGCAGGTGTTCCACCTGGCCGCGCAGGTGGCCGTGACGACGTCCCTGGAGGACCCGCGCACGGACCTGCAGACCAACGTCATCGGCACCTTCAACGTGCTGGAGGCCGCCCGCTCCATGCTCCATCCGCCCGCCGTCCTCTTCACGTCCACCAACAAGGTGTACGGGGGGATGGAGGACGTGGCCGTGGAGCTGGCCGGTGACGCCTACCGGTACGCGGACGGGCGCGGCGGCATAAGCGAGGACGCGCGGCTGGACTTCCACTCGCCGTACGGGTGCAGCAAGGGCGCGGCGGACCAGTACGTCCACGACTACGCCCGCATCTACGGGCTTCCCACCGTCGTCTTCCGGATGAGCTGCATCTACGGCACCCGGCAGTTCGGCACGGAAGACCAGGGGTGGGTGGCGCACTTCGGACGCGCGCTGTACGGCCAGGAGCCCATCACCATCTACGGCGACGGCCACCAGGTGCGCGACATCCTGTGGATCGACGACCTGGTGGACGCCATGCGGCGCGCCATGGACCGCATCGACACGGTGGCGGGCCAGGTGTTCAACGTGGGCGGCGGCGCGGCCAACGCCGTGACGGTGCGCGGCGTCATCGAGCGCCTGAAGGACGTGACGGGCCGCTCCGTCCCCGTGCACACGGCCGACTGGCGCCCGGGCGACCAGCGCATCTACGTGAGCGACACGGCCAGGATGGAGCGCGTGCTGGATTGGAAGCCCCGCACCTCGTGGAAGGCGGGGCTGGAGAAGCTGGTGGACTGGCTGCACGAGGCTTCCCTGGCGAGCCCCGTGCTCCCCGGGCTGGACGCGGCGGCCGCCGAGACCGAGCGCCTGCAGACGGTGGGCGCGGACTGAACCGGACGAGAATGACGATCAGCGACATCGAGACGACCCCGGCGGGCACTGGATCCGCCGGGACGGAGACCGCCGCCGCGAACGGGATGATGCGGGCCGTGGCGCTCACGGGCCCCGGTGCCCTCGCCGTGGACGACGTGCCTGTCCCCGAGCCCGGCCCCGGGCAGGTGCGCATCCGCCTGGAGGGATGCGGCGTCTGCGGCAGCAACCTGACGCCGTGGGGGGGCGCGGAGTGGATGACCTACCCCACGGACCCCGGCGCGCTGGGGCACGAGGGGTGGGGCGTGGTGGATGCCGTGGGCGAGGGCGTCGCGGACTTCGCCGTGGGCGACCGCGTGGCCGCGCTCTCGTACAACGCCTACGCCGAGTACGACGTGGCGGATGCGTCGGCCACCATCAAGCTCCCCGCCGTGCTGGACGGCAAGCCGTTCCCCGGCGAGCCGCTGGGGTGCGCCATGAACATCTTCCGCCGCTCCGACATCCAGCCGGGGCAGACGGTGGCCATCGTGGGCATCGGCTTCCTGGGGGCGCTGCTCACGCGGTTGGCCAAGGATGCCGGCGCGCGGGTGATCGCCATCAGCCGGCGCCCGTTCTCGCTGGACGTGGCGCGGCAGATGGGCGCGGACGAGACCATCGCCATGGACGACCACTGGGCCATCATCGAGCGGGTGAAGGAGCTCACGGGGGGCGTGCTGGCGGACCGGGTGATCGAGGCCGTGGGCAAGCAGTGGCCGCTGGACCTGGCGGGGGAGATCACGAAGGAGCGGGGGCGGCTGATCATTGCCGGCTACCACCAGGACGGCCCGCGCCAGGTGAACATGCAGATGTGGAACTGGCGCGGCCTGGACGTGATCAACGCCCACGAGCGCGACCCCGCCGTGTACATCGAGGGGATCCGCATGGCGGTGGATGCCGTCGCCAGCGGCCGGCTGGACCCCACGCCGCTGTACACGCACACATACACGCTGGATGAGCTGGACCAGGCGCTCAACGACACCCGCGACCGCCCGGACGGGTTCCTGAAAGCGCTCGTGAGGATGAACCGCGACTGAGTTCGAGCGGTTGGGGATGGTGTGGCGCGCGGGCCGGGCGCCCCCCTCCCCGACCCTCCCCCACAAACTGCGTGGGGGAGGGAGGTGGGTTCCGCCGATGACGTGGAGCCCCTGCACGGATTCGTTCTCCCCCGCCGCGAAGCAGGGAGGGGTCGAGGGGGTGTGGCGGCGATCGGCGCGATCTCATCCACCCCGAGATGAAGTTCTCCCTTCCCCCATGCTGGTTATGGGGGAAGGGCCGGGGATGGGGGGCCCTTCGCGGGTGCACGATGCCCGCCTTCGCACCGGATCTAGGATCCGCCCCCGCAGGCGAAGCACGCGCAGCATAGTAGAAGCACCGTCCAGAACCAGAGAAGGCGAAAGCCCGTGACCGACGTCCTGACCGACGCAGCGAACGTATCTACCGGCGCGGAAACCACTCCCGCACTCCCGCACTCCCGCACTCCCGCACTTGGCTTTCTCGGTGTGGGCTGGATCGGGCGGCACCGCATGGAGGCCATCGCGCGGGCGGGGCTGGGGCGCGTGGCGGCCGTGGCGGACACCTCCGACGAGATGATCGCGGCGGCGAAGGAAACCGCGCCGAACGCGCAGGTGGTGGACGGGCTCGAGGGGCTGCTGGAGATGGGGCTGGACGGCATCGTCATCGCCACGCCCAGCGCCATGCACGCCGAGCAGTCCATCCGCGCGCTGGAATCCGGCGCGGCCGTCTTCTGCCAGAAGCCGCTGGGGCGCACGGCGGACGAGGTGCGGCGGGTGGTGGACGCGGCGCGCACGGCGGACCGCTTGCTGGCCGTGGACCTCTCCTACCGCTTCACGGAGGGGATGCGGGCCATCCGCGAGCGCATCGTCGGGGGCGGGCTGGGCCGGGTGTACGCGGTGGATCTCGTCTTCCACAACGCCTACGGGCCGGACAAGCCGTGGTTCTACGACCCCGCGCTCTCCGGCGGCGGGTGCGTGATGGACCTGGGTGTCCACCTGGTGGACCTGGCGCTGTGGGCGCTGGACTTTCCGGCCGTGGAGGGGGTGACGTCGCGGCTGCACGCGGGGGGCGAGCTGCTGGGGCCGGACGCGGACCGCTGCGAAGACTACGCGACGGCGCGGGTCGATCTCGCGGACGGCACGGCGGTGCAGCTGGCCTGCTCGTGGAAGGTGTCCGCGGGGCAGGACGCGGTGATCGGCGCGTCGTTCTACGGGACGGGCGGCGGCGCGGCGCTGAAGAACGTGGACGGATCGTTCTATGACTTCACGGCGGAGGCGTACCACGGCACGAGCCGCGAGACGCTGGCCACGCCCCCGGACGAGTGGGGCGGGCGCGCGGCGATGGACTGGGCGCGCCGGCTGGGCGAGGGCGCGCGCTTCGACCCCTCCGCCGAGCGGCTGGTGGACGTGGCCGCCGTCCTGGACCGCATCTACGGCCGATAGGAGGGCGACGTGGAGACGATCAGAGAGGTCTCGGAAGCCGGGGAAACCTACTTCGGTGCGACGTCATGGTGGCCCGTGATCAGAGCGGCGGTTGCATTGGCGCTCGTCGCGACACTGCTTCGCATCATGTGCGACCGCCTGCCGTTCATCCCCGCCGCATTGCGGATCGCCGGTGCGTGGGTCGAGCGGCTGCTGCTCGGTGCCGTGCGCGCATCCGCTGCATGGCTCCGCGATGCGCTGACGTACAAGCGTGCGACCGAACCGCGGTGGGTGAAACCCCTCGGGCTGTGGATGGACGTGCTCCTGGGCAGCTACTTCGGCCTGCTCTTCTCGCTGATGTTCATCCAGTACTCCGGCTACGTGATCTTCGCGGACGGCAGCAAAGCTACATGGCGGTACGTGGCGGTGGCCGCGGTTGCGTTCGTGGTGCTGGTCGCGGCTCGCGTCTTCATCGTGCAGGCACGTGACGCATGGTGTGAGATCCGTGAACGCCGCAAGCTGCCGGTTCGCACCGGCCACGGAAACCCATGAAGGTCCTGCTCACGACGGACACCGTCGGCGGGGTGTGGGACCACACGGTCACCCTGGCCCGCGAGCTGGACGCCGCCGGGCACGAGGTGCTCGTGGCCGTGATCGGCGAGCCGCGCGACGAGCGGCTGGCGGCGCTCCCTGTGGGCGTGCAGGTGGTGTGGCGCGCGTACCGGCTGGAGTGGATGCAGGACGCCGCGGACGACGTCCGCGCCGCCGGCGAGTGGCTGGTGAGCCTGGCGGAGGTGTGGAACGCGGACGTCGTGCACCTGAACCAGATCGCCTACGGTGCGCAGCGCTTTCCAGCGCCCGTTCTCGTGGCCGTGCACAGCGACGTGCTGTCGTGGTTTCCGCACGTGCTGGGCTTCGAGGCGCCCGCGGACGACTGGCGCGCGTACGGCCAGTGGCTGCGCGACGGCCTGCACGCGGCGGACGCCGTCGTGGCCCCCACGGCGTACCAGGCGGAGCTGGCGCGGCGCTACTACGGCGTGGAGGTCACGCGCGTCATCCACAACGGCATCGTGTTCGGTCCAGGAGAGCCGGAGCCGCGCGCGGAGGCCATGGCCGTCTGCGTGGGCCGGCTGTGGGACCGCGGCAAGGGCGCCGACGTGCTGGACGAGGCCGCCGGCCTGCTGGGTGCCGAGGCGCCGCCCATCCACGTGTTCGGTGAGACGGTGGCGCCGCACGGGGATACGCTGTCCGTGCAGCACGTGACGGTGCACGGGCGGGTGGAGCGCGCGCAGGTGGACGAGTGGATGCGCCGCGCGTCGCTGTACGTGGCCCCGTCGCGCTACGAGCCGTTCGGCCTGGCGCCGCTGGAGGCCGCGCTGCACGGCTGCGCCCTCATCCTGAGCGACATCGGCACCTTTCGCGAGCTGTGGGACGGCTGCGCGGAGTTCTTTCCCAGCGGCGACGCACGCGCGCTGGCGCAGGCCATCCGCCGCCTTTCCGGCGATCCGCAGCGCCGCGAGCGGCTGGCGAAGGCCGCCCGGACCCGCGCCATGCGCCGCTACACCGCGGGGCGCATGGCCGCGGACTACATCGAACTGTATCAGCAAATGAAGCGCAGCTGGACCGCGAAGCCGGCCTCGGCGCGGATGGAGGCGGTCGCGTGAGGATGAATCGAGCGACGGCAGTTCCCGGGCTCGTGCGGAGACGGAGCCTCGCGTCCGTGCGGGAATGGAGCCGTGTGCATCGACGCGAAGTCCGTATCCAGGAGCGAATGAATTCGCCGCTGGAACTTCGCGAAGTCCGCCTGCGCGGACTGGTCCGGTGTGGCCGGGGTGCCACGCGGTTCGGCACGGCCCGGATGCAATCGTGCTCTTCCAGCCTGCAGAGCACGAGGCCCGTCTTCAGCCGAGGAGAGATGCAAGGCACAGAGTCCACGAAGGTGGACTTCGCGCCTTTCCAGCGGCGAATTCATTCGCTCCTGGTCGGCGGCCTGGCACGGATCTGTGCCACTTCCATCTGGATGCCTGCCTGTTCCGGCTGGATGCGGGTCGGCCACGGCTCGGCGCAGGCCCACCTTTCCGGAGGCGCCCGATGAAGATCGTCTTCTTCATCCATAGCGCCGTGAGCGACTGGAACCACGGCAACGCGCACTTCATCCGCGGGCTGATGAGCTCGCTCACGCGGATGGGGCACGAGGTGGTGAGCTACGAGCCGCGCGGCGCCTGGTCCGTGGAGAACCTGCTCCGCGACCACGGTGTGGGGCCCATCGTGGAGTTCGCCCGGGCGTACCCGGAGATCGACGTCCGCAGCTTCGATCCGCAGTCCCCGTCGCTCTCCGCCGCCCTCGCGGAGGCCGTTGCCGGCGCGGACCTGGTGCTGGTGCACGAGTGGAACGACCCGCACGTGGTGAACGCCATCGCGCCGCTGGTGCGCGCGGCGGGCGGCATCCCGCTCTTCCACGACACGCATCACCGCCCCTGGAGCCAGCCCGAAGTCATTGCCCGCTTCGACCTGCAGGCGTACGACGGCGTGCTGGCGTTCGGCGACGTGCTGCGCGACGTGTACCGCGAGCGGTTCGGCGTGGAGCGCGCGTGGACCTTTCACGAGGCCGCGGACCACGTGCGCTTCAAGCCGATGGACCTGCCGAAATCCACCGACGTCATCTGGATCGGCAACTGGGGCGACGAGGAGCGCACGCAGGAGCTGCGCGACTACTGGCTGGGCGCCGCGCGGCGGTTTCCGGAGCTGCGCTTCGCGGCGCACGGCGTCCGCTATCCCGACTACGCGCTGGCGGAGCTGGCGGACGCGGGGGTGGAGTTTCGCGGCTGGGCGCCCTCCGTGACCGTGCCCCAGGCGTTCGCCCGCAGCCGCGTGACGCTGCACGTGCCCCGGCGCGCGTACGTGGAGGCCCTGCGCGGCATCCCCACCATCCGCGTGTTCGAGGCGCTGGCGTGCGGCATCCCCCTGGTCAGCGCGCCGTGGCTGGACTCGGAGAACCTGTTCTCGCCCGGCGACTACGTTTCGGTGGATACGCCGGAGGCCCTATGGCAGGCGCTGCACCGGTTCGCCACGGACGACGACGCGCGGGCGGAGCAGGCGGAGCGCGGGCTGCGCAGCATCCTGGCGCGGCACACGTGTGACCACAGGGCGGTGCAGCTGATGGAGATCGTCGCGGAGCTCGGGTCGGCGGGCGCGGCTGGGGCCCTCGCGGGAGGGAATAGGGAACAGGGAATAGGGAATAGCCTGCAACAGCGGGATCCACTCTCCACGGAGGCTGCGGCATGCACCTGACGTTCTTCGGCTCGTCGCTCGTATCGTCGTACTGGAACGGCGCGGCCACGTACTACCGCGGGCTCCTGCGGGCGCTGCACGGGCTTGGCCACACCATCACCTTCTGCGAGCCGGACGCCTACGACCGCCAGAAGAACCGCGACCTGGCGACGGACCCGGACTACGCCCGCGTGATCGTCTACACGACGGAGGCGGAGCGGGACGCGCTGATGGAGCAGGCGTTCGCGGAGAGCGACTGGGTCATCAAGTGCAGCGGCGTGGGCATCTGGGACGCGGAGCTGGAGGCCGCCGTGGCCGAGCGCGCCGGCGGCGACGTGATGACGGCGTTCCTGGACGTGGATGCGCCGGCCACCCTGGGCCGCATCGCCGCGGACCCGGCGGACCCGTTCCGGGCGCACATCCCGAAGTACGACCAGGTGTTCACCTACGGCGGCGGCCCGCCGGTGACGGCGGAGTACGAGCGGTGGGGGGCCAGGGCGTGCACGCCCATCTACAACGCGCTGGACCCGGACGAGCACCGGCCCGTGGACGGCGTGCCCGTGGACTACGACATCCTCTTCATGGGCAACCGCCTGCCCGACCGCGAGGCACGGGTGGAGGAGTTCTTCTTCCGCGCCGCCGCCCTCTGCCCGGAGCACAAGTTTCTGCTGGGCGGAGAAGGGTGGGGGTGGAAGACGGACATGCCGGCCAACGTCACGTCGCTGGGCCACGTCCCCACGGGGCGCCACAACGAGGTGAACGCCTCCGCGCGGCTGGTGCTGAACATCCACCGCGACAGCATGGTGCAGAACGGCTGGAGCCCCGCCACGCGCATGTTCGAGGCTGCGGGCGCGGCCAGCTGCCAGGTGACGGACGCGTGGGAGGGGATCGAGGACTTCTTCGCGCCCGGCGAGGAGATCCTCGTGGCCGCATCCGCCGAGGAGGTGGCCCAGCTCGTCCGCTCGGTCGATGACGACCGCGCGCGCCGCATTGGGCAGGCGGGGCGGGCGCGGGCGCTGGCGGACCACACCTACACCCAGCGCGCGCGGCAGATGGACGCCATCCTGCGCGCCGCGCCCGTGGAGGCCGCATGAAGCTCGTCGTCTTCGGCCTGTCGATCAGCAGCAGCTGGGGGAACGGCCACGCGACCACGTACCGCGCCCTGCTGCGCGCATTCGCCGCGCGGGGGCACGACATCGTGTTCTACGAGTGGAACGCGCCTTGGTACGCCGGGAACCGCGACCTGGCGGACCCGGAGTACGTGACGCTCAAGCTGTACGAGGACTGGCCGTCTGTCTCCGCCCAGGCCATCGCGGAGGCGCGGGAGGCGGACGCCGTGCTCGTGGGCTCGTACGTCAAGGACGGCCCGCGGGTGATCGACGACTTGGCGGAGGCGGGGATCGACCCGCTGTTCTTCTACGACATCGACACGCCCGTGACCGTGGCGGCGCTGCGGAACGGCGGCGCGGAGTACCTGCGGCGCGACCAGGTGCCGCTCTTCACGCGCTACCTGTCGTTCACGGGCGGCCCGTTCCTGCACGACGTGCTGGAGGGGGAGCTGGGCGCCCGCGAGGCCCGCCCGCTGTACTGCTCGGTGGATGTGGATCGATACCATCCCACGGAGGTGGATCCGCTCCTGGTGAGCGACCTGGCGTACATGGGGACGTACGCGCCCGACCGGCAGCCGGTGCTGGAGCGGTTCCTGGTGGAGCCGGCGCGGCGGATGCCGGATCGCAAGTTCTACGTGGCCGGCCCGCAGTACCCGGACGACATCCGCTGGCCGGGGAACGTGCTGCTGAACCCGCACCTGCCGCCGTCGCTGCACCCGCAGTTCTACAGCAGCGCCCGCTGGCAGTTGAACGCCACCCGGGCGGACATGGTGCAGGCCGGGTGGTCTCCCTCCGTGCGCCTGTTCGAGGCGGCGGCGTGCGGCGCGGCCATGATCAGCGACCGCTGGCCCGGCATCGAGCACTTCTTCACCCCCGGCGAAGAGATCCTGCTGCCGGAGACGACGGACGAGGTGATCGAGATCCTCCGCGGCACCCCGGACGACGTGCGGCAGGCCATCGGCCTCGCGGCGCGCGCGCGGATCGTGGCGGAGCACACGGCGGCGCACCGCGCGGAGGAGCTGGAGGCGCTGGTGGGGTCGACGGCGGGGGTGTAGAGGGGAAGTGCGAAAGTGCGAAAGTGCGAAAGTCAGGCGTTGGGGCGCGGCGCACGCTTCCGGCCTGAGCGGCTAAAGCCGCCGCAACGACTGCGGAAAGCCTCACAAACTGCGTGAGGCTTCAACTGCTTGACGACGGCGGCGCCGGTCCCTCAGGAGGGCGGCGCCGTCGTTTTGTCCGCGAAGGCGGACAGCGTGAAGTTGTAGCCGCGATTTTAATCGCTCTCCTGCCCGCCGCCGGCCGCCCTCTGCCCTCTGCCCTCCGCCGGCCGCCATCCGTCCTCCGCCCACCGCTGGCCGTCCTCTGCCATCCGCCCTCCGCCGGCCGCCATCCGTCCTCCGCCCACCGCTGGCCGCCCTCTGCCATCCGCCCTCCGCCCTCTGCCATCCGCCTCTGCCATCCGCCATCGCTCCTGTCCTGGACCGCGGTGCCGGTCTCCTCACGGGGCGGCGCCGTCGTGCGCGCGGAGGGGTTGTCACGATCGCACGGGCTGATACGTTGTTGCCGGTCGCATCCGTCTGCCGTGCGGACGCCGCGGTACCATGCGCCTCCCGGCGCGCCCGCCTTACGATCCCCATCGAAAGAATCTTTTCATGCTTTGCCGTGCCGCCGTTCGCGCGCTTGCGATCGGGCTCATGCTCGCCGCGTGCGATTCATCCTCCGGCCCCGAGCCGCTGACGGGCATCTACGCCGCGCAGACCGCGGACGGGCGCCCCGTCCCCGCGACGATGGACTCGGCGCAATGGAGCGACGGGTACAACTCCACCATCTTTCGGCTGATGGGCGCGTCGGTGGAGTTCCTGGATGACGAGACCGTCCGCTACACCCTCGCCGAGCGCACTGTAACGTACATGGGCGCCGATTCCCTGCACGGCGACGAGTGCTACTGGGTTAACCTGCCGTACCGGATGGACGATGGACGGGTCCTGCTGGTGGTGGAGCCCGCGCTCTTTGGCCAGACGGGCCGGCTGCGCGTGGACACGCTGACGGTGCAGAACGACCGCCTGACGCAGACCGTCCGGGCCTCCACGAAGAAACCCGTGCAGGTGGAGTTCGCCCGGGCGCAGAGGGCGACCCCGTGCTGAGCGCGCTCCGTCTCCCCCGGCCCGGCGCGCGGAGGAACGCGCGCTGGATGATGCGCTGCACCTGCGCGCTCCTGCTCCTGGCGCTCCCCGCGTGCGACAGCACGTCCGAGCCCGAGGGCCTGGAGGGGCGCTACCGGGCGCACACCGTGAACGGCATGGACCTGCCCGTGGCCGTGTGGGGCAACTGGGTCAACGGCAGCATGCAGGTCACGGACGCGGCCGTGCGCCTGGAGGCGAACGGCCAGGGATCCGTCGAAGTGGCCACGCGCATGATGGCCCCCGACAGCACCGTGGGCACCGTCAAGCGCACCACGTACAGCGGCGCGTTCCAGCAGAACGGCGACCTGCTGACGTTCGCCGGGCTGCTGCAGTCCTCCGAGGGGCAGCAGCGGGTGCGCGCGGAGGGCGTCGTGCTCTCCCGGCGCGAGGTGGTCGTGACGCTGCACGTGCCTTCGTCTTCGTACCAGGGCTACTTCGTCTACCCCATCTCCATCATCGCGCGGCGCTGAGGCAGGCGGGCGGAGGACGGTAGGCCTGGTTCGGACGGAGCGGGTGAACCCGCCGCTGGGACAGCGGTAAGCCCTGTCTCGCGCCGAGGCGCGGCACGAACAAGGCTTCAACTGCATGACAGCAACGGCGCCGGTCCCCAGGGGCCGGCGCCGTTTTTTGTCCGCGCAGGCGGACAGCGTGATGTTGTAGCCACGATTTCAGTCGCTCCCGTCTTTCCCAACCGCCCCCCCCGCCCCGCCAGTACGCAACCGAAATGAGAAATCATTTGACCGGTTCCGGGTGGCGTGCTATCCTGTAACCGGATCACGTTGCAGTTGTGCGTGCCTTCCCGGCGCGCGGGCTGTCCCCGCCTCGTGGTCTCTCCCGCAGGCACATCCGATCTTCTCCCCAACGTACTGGAGACCTTCCATGGCGCAGCCCCCCGCCAATCCGCTCAGCCTCATGATGCCCGTGATCCCCGGCACGAGCCTGGAGACCATCGGCAAGACGCTCGAGGGCGCACAGGAGCAGCTGAACGCGGCGCTCACCTCCGTGGGCACGGTGCACTTTGCCCGCTTCCTGCTGCTGGACACCTCCCAGGCCAACCTGCAGCCGGGCTCGGCGAACGGCCCGTTCATCATCAGCGTCATCACGGAGTACGACGGCGACTTCGACGCGTACATCCAGGACTTCGTCAACAAGGTGGGCGCCATCTTCGACGCGCTGCTGCAGTTCGTCGTCGGCGGCCCGGAGCTCCTCCCCGTCGCGAACAACGTGCAGGCGTTCACGGACTTCATCGCCAAGAACGACGCGTCGCAGCACGCGCCCAACCAGGGGCTGTACGCCGCGTATCCGCAGACGGTGCAGCAGATCCTCGCCGCCTTCGGCTGAGCCCCCGCCGGGAGCGTCCGCGTCCGGCGGGCGCTCCACCCTCCTCCCCACGCGTCCCCATGACCACCCCCTCCATCGACTACGCCGACGTCCAGGGCACCATCCTTCGCGGCTACCGCGTGGAGCTGGCGCGGCACTTCATCCTGTCCGTCGCCGACGCGGCGGCCGCGCGCGCGTTCATCGGCAACCTGATCGACGGCGGCGCCGGGCTGCCGCGCATCACCACGGCGGCGCGCTGGACGGAAAAGCCGGAGTGCTTCGTGAACATCAGCTTCACGGCGCCGGGGCTGCTGGCGCTGGGCGTGACGCAGGACCAGCTGAACACCTTCGATGCGTCGTTCGTGGCCGGCGCCACCAACCCGGCCGTGGCCAAGCGCGTGGGCGACACGGGCACGAGCGATCCGTCCCGGTGGATCGGCGGGCTGCAGGACGGCGCGCAGGTGCACGTGGTGCTGAACCTGTGGGTGCACAAGGCCCCCGACGTGCTGGAACGGGTGACGGGGCAGCTGCGCAGGGGCTTTGCCGGCGCCCTGACGGAGCTGTCGGCGCACGAAGCCACGGCCCTGCCGGACAACCGCGTCCACTTCAACTACCGCGACAACATCGCGCAGCCCAACGTGCAGGGCGCGCCGCGCCGCAAGCATCCCGACCCCGACCAGCAGGACGAGGTGCCCACGGGCGAGTTCCTGCTGGGATACCCCAACGCCAACAACTCCACCTACTCCGTGCAGCCGGCGGAACTGAGCACCAACAGCAGCTACGCGGCGTTCCGCATCCTGCAGCAGGACGCGGCGGGGTTCGAGAAGTTCCTGCAGGACTTTGCGCCCAAGGCGGGGATCGACCCGGAGATGCTGGCAGCCAAGGTGTGCGGCCGGTGGCGCAACGGGAACCCCCTGGAGCTGGCGCCCACGGGGCCCGGCGAATGCCTGCCGGTGCACGCGCTGAACGACTTCAACTACGTGAACAAGGCGGATGCGTCCAAGGACGACACGCTGGGCCTCGTATGCCCCATCGGCTCGCACATCCGTCGCAACAACCCGCGCAACATGGCGGTCGTCTCCACGGAGTCGGTGAACCACCGCATCGTGCGCCGCGCCATCCCCTACGGCCCGGCGTACGACCCCCAGAAGCCGGACGACACGCCGCGCGGGCTCATCGGCTACTTCATCAACGGCAGCATCAAGAACCAGTTCGAGTTCCTGCAGGGGCAGTGGGACCTCACGCCCACCTTCGTGATGTCGGCCACGGGGCCGGGCGGGCCTGCGGACGGCAACGCGGTGTTCAACATCACCGGCCAGGACGTGTTCCTGGGCGCGGACGACCCCTCGGACAGCTCGTTCACCCTCGCGGCGCTGGGGCAGGCCGGAAAGAACAACACGCACGTCACCGGCTGGCCGCGGATGATCACCACGGTGGGGGGCGCGTACGTGTTCCTGCCCAGCATCACGGGGCTGCGGTACCTGGCCGCGCTGACGTGAGGGATGGGGTGATCGAGAGGATCGGGGCGGATGGGCGGACTGGCGGACTGGCGGACTGGCGGATTGGCGGACGGCAGGGACCGGGACGCCGAGGCGGGCATCCGTCCTGAGCGGCTAAAGCCGCCGCAACGACCGCGGAAAGCCTCACAAACTGCGTGAGGCTTCAACTGCGCAGATGCAAACGGCGCCGGCCTCCTTGGCCGGCGCCGTTCTTGTCCGCGGAGGCGGACAGCGTGATGTTGTAGCCGCGATTTCAATCGCTCGCCTCTCCGCCGCCCTGCTCACCTTCGGTCCGCTGATGCCACCCCGATCCGCATCGAAATCCTCATTCTCATCCTCCACCGACGTGCTCTCCGACCGCGCGCTGAACCGGGCGCTGCTGGACCGGCAGATGCTGCTGCGGCGCGCGGCGGTCTCCGTGGACGAGGCGCTGGAGCGGGTGGTGGGGATGCAGGCGCAGGCACCCAATCCGCCGTACCTGGGGCTGTGGTCGCGGCTGGAGGGATTCCGGCTGGAGGACCTGGCGGAGCGCATCCGCGACCGGCGGGCGGTGCGCATGGCCCTCATGCGATCCACCATCTTCCTCGTCACGGCGCGCGACGCCCTGGCGCTGCGGCCCGTGCTGGCGGCGGAGCTGGAGCGCTGGGGGCTGAACGTGTTCGGCAAGCAGGCCGCGGGGGTGGACCTGGCGGAGCTCGCGGCGGCGGGGCGCGCGCTGGCGGAGGAGAAGCCGCGCACCTTCCAGGAGCTGGGCCTGCTGCTGGGCCCGCGCTGGCCGGACGCGGACCGGTCCGCGCTGGGCAACCTGGTGCGCAACCTGGTGCCGCTGGTGCAGGTGCCTCCGCGCGGCGTCTGGGGCGAGGGCGGCCCCGCGGCGCACACCACGGCCGAGTCGTGGCTCGGGCACCCGCTGGACGCGGAGACGGCGCCGGACGAGATGGTGATGCGCTACTTCGCGGCGTTCGGCCCGGCGACGGCGCGCGACGCGGGGCACTGGAGCGGGCTCAAGCGCCTCAAGGACGTGATGGACCGGCTGCGTCCGCGCCTGCGCACCTTTCGCAGCGCGTCCGGCGCGGAGCTGTTCGACCTGCCGGACGCGCCGCGGCCGGACGCGGACTCGCCCGCGCCCGTCCGCTTTCTCCCCGAGTTCGACAACGTGCTTCTTTCCCACGCGGAACGCACGCGCATCATCTCGGAGCCGGACCGAAAGCGGGTGTTCACCGTCAACGGCATCATCCGCGCGACGTTCCTGGTGGATGGATTCGTCCGGGGGATGTGGAAGATGGAGCGCGAGGGCGGCGCGGCCACGCTCGTCATCAACCCCTTCGAACGGCTCGCCCGGGCGGACCGCGCGGCGCTGGAGGAGGAAGGCGGCCGGCTGGTGCGCTTTGCTGCGGCGGACGCGGCCGGGTGGGACGTGCGGGTGGAGGCGCCGGCGTAGGATCGGCGGGGGAGGGGAGATCCCGCCGGGAGCAGCGCGCCCCCCTCCCGACCCTCCCCCGCAAACGGCGCGGGGGAGGGAGAATTCGTCCGGCGGATGGCGCGACACGGCGGGGCACGGTGGATCGGCGCGGGCGGAGATGGGGCACGAGCGAATGAATTCGCGGCTACAACTTCACACTGTCGGCCTTCGCCGACACCATCGCGAAACAGTGGAGTGCCGGAGCGGGTAGCAGGCTCTCCCCGGACGCAGCGCGTTTCATCATCATCATCACCATCCCGAAGACATGATCGTTTCCGTGCCCCGGCTTCTCCTTCGTGCGGCGCTGGCTGTGTGCGCCGTCGTGGCGGCGGGCGGATGCGTGCCGTTCGCGCGGTCCGCGGGGCCGGCGCCAGCGGAGTGGGATGCGCAGTCGTCCGCGGGGGAGATCGCCTCGTGGGCGCGGCAGGGGTGCCGGCGCGCGGCAGGCGGCAAGAACCCGTGCATGGAGCGCACGCTCGTCGGCGTGCTGGGGCAGGCGGGCGTGGCCAAGGGGATGGAGGTGCTGGATACGCTCCTCGCCGTGGACGCGGACGTCCGGCAGAACGGGCACGAGCTGGCCCACGCACTGGGCATCGCCGCGTACCAGTCGCCGGAGACGATGGCGGCCTCGTTCGTGGCGTGCCCGGCCACGCAGGGCGCGGGATGCCACCACGGCGTCGTGCAGGGCTACTTCCTGGACCTGCTGAGCCAGGGCCGCCTGCCGGGGACGCCGGAGCTGGACGCGCTCTGCGAGCCGCACCGCGCCACCACCTTTTTGTACGGCCAGTGCGGGCACGGGATGGGGCACGGGCTCATGACGGTGCACGGCAACCACGTGCCCCTGTCGCTGGAGGCGTGCGACCTGGCCTCGGACGGCTACATCCGCGAGAGCTGCTACAGCGGCATCTTCATGGAGAACATCGTCCTCGTCACGCACCCGCACCACACCACGGAGGGCCACGCCGCCACGGGCCAGTCCCACGTCGGTCACGATGCGGAAGATGCGCACGGCGGGCATGTCTCGGAGGATGCGGAAGATGCGCACGGCGGGCATGCTTCGGAGGATGCGAAGGACGCACACGGGGGGCACGAGGGGCACGAGGGGCACGAGGGGCACGAGGGGCACGGCGGGGATGCGGCCGCGGGCGGGCACGGGATGCGGCACGGCGCGTGGAAGGCGCTGGACCGCGACGATCCGCTGTATCCGTGCAACGCCGTCGCGACCCGGTACCAGCCGGCGTGCTACGTGATGCAGACAGGCGCCGTCCTCTTCTTCAACGGCGGCGACGTGGATGCCACGGCCACGGCGTGCGAGGGCGCGCCGGAGGCCATGGTCCCCATCTGCTTCGGCAGCCTGGGGCGGGACGCGATCGCGTTCCAGGACCAGGACCACCGGCGCTCGCTGGCCGTGTGCGAGCGCCTGGGGGACCGCGCGGGCGGCCGCGGCGGGGAGTGGTGCATGATCGGCGTCGTGCAGAACCTGGTGAACCTGGCCGCCGACCCCGCGGAGGGGATGCGGTTCTGCCGCGAGGTGCGCACGGACGCCGGCAAGCGGGCGTGCTACCACGCCGTGGGCGAGCAGTCGCTGACGCTCGTGGCCGGCGATGCGCGGCGCGGCGCGTCGTGCGAGGGCGCGGAGCCGGGGTTCGTGGCCGCCTGCCGCATCGGCGCCCGGCTCGGCGCCGCCGCCGCGGACGAGGAGGAGGCCGCGCAGCCGAGGTGAGCCGCGTCTTCTCCGCGGTTGCCGATGACCACGCCCGCACCCAGTTTGCTCGCCTGGCGGATGCCGGGTATCGGCGGCACCTCATCCATCCCAGGGCGACGATGACGATCTCTCCGCACCGACGCTCCCTTCGCGCGGCGCTGGCTGCGTGCGCCGTGCTGATCGCGGGCGCCTGCGCGCCCTCGGTTCCCTCCGCGGCCCCGGCGCCCGCCGCGGAGCCGGAGACGCGGCTGGCCCCGGCGGCGTGGACGGCGCAGTCGCCCGCGGGCGAGATCGCGGCGTGGGCCCGGGAGGGGTGCCGGCGGCCGGCGGGGGGCAAGGACGCGTGCCTGGAGCGGATGCTCGTGTCGCTCGTGGAGCAGGCGGGCGTCGCGCGGAGCATGGAGGTGCTCGATTCGCTCGCCGCCGCGGACCCCGAGGTGGCGCACGGCGCGCATCCGCTGGCGCACGGGCTGGGGATCGCCGCGTACAAGTCGCCCGAGACGGTGGCGGCCACCTTTGCCGCCTGCCCCGCATCGCAGATGTCGGGGTGCTCGCACGGTGTCATCCAGGGCTACTTCCTGGACATCGCCCGCCAGGGGCGCAGCGTGGGCACGGCGGAGCTGGACGGGCTGTGCGGTCCGCACGCGGCGTCGCAGTTCCTCTTTGCCCAGTGCGCGCACGGCGCCGGGCACGGGCTCATGGCCGTGCACGGGAACCACGTGCCCATGGCCCTGGCGGCGTGCGACCTGGCGTCGCGCGATTCCGTCCGCGAGAACTGCTATGGCGGCGTGTTCATGGAGAACGTCGTCAACGTCACCCATCCCCACCACACGGCCGGCGGGCACGCGACCGTGCAGGGCGGCGCGCACGGGGCGGACACGCACGCGGGCCACGGCGCGGCGGCACAGGCACCCGCCGCGGAGCACGCGCACGCCGGCGGCGCGCAGCCCGGGCACGACGCGCACGCGGGGCACGGCGCCCCGGCCGGCGCCGCCATGCAGCACGGGGCGTGGCGCGCGCTGGATCCCAACGACCTGCTGTACCCGTGCAACGCCGTCGGGGAGAAGTACCGGCAGTCGTGCTTCGCCATGCAGACCTCCGCCGTGATGTTCTTCAACGGCGGCGACGTGGCGGCGACGGCGCGGATGTGCGAGCGGGCGGAGGGCTTTCTCTCCACCTGCTTCATGAGCCTGGGCCGCGACATCACCGCCTACGCCGCGCGCGACCACGACCGCACCCGCGAGCTGTGCGCGCGCGTGGGCGAGACGGCTGCGGGCCGCGGCCGGGCGTGGTGCGTGCTGGGCGCCGTCACCACGCTGGTGAACTTCACCTCCGATTCCGGCGACGGGATGCGCTTCTGCCGCGGCGTCGGCGGCGCGGAGGTCCGGCGCGAGTGCTACCAGATGGTGGGCGACGCCATCGCCCTGCTGCGGGAAAGCCCGGACGAGCGCGGGCGGCTGTGCGCGGCCGCCGCGGAGAGCGAGCTCGTGGCCGCCTGCCGCCGCGGCGCGGGGCTCCCGGCGGAGCGCGGACGCGACGAGTAGGGCCGCCGCTCCGCCGGATTCGGGGGATGCGGACGGGGCCGGGGGATGCGAATCCGCCGATGCTTCGCGTCCCGTACCCGGGGCGGAGACCGATGCGCGTTGCGCCGGGCCGCGGCCGGAACCAGTTTTGCACGCCGGGGACACTGGAGCCCGGTTCCAACTCATCCATCGACCGAAGCAATGACGTCATCACTGCACCGTCGCCCGTTCCGCGCGGCGCTGGCCCCGTGCGCCGCGCTGCTCATCACCGCGTGCGCGCCCTCCGCCCCGTCCGCGGGCCCGCAGCCGCAGGCCGAGGCGGCGAGCCGGCTGGGGCCGGCGGACTGGAACGCCCAGTCGCCCGCCACGGAGATCGCAACGTGGGCGCGGCAGGGGTGCCGGCGGGCGCCGGGGGGCAAGGACGCGTGCATCGAGCGCACGCTGGTGAGCCTCATCGACGACGCCGGCATCGCCAAGAGCATGGAGGTGCTGGACACGCTGGTGAACGTGGACAGCGACGTGCGGGCGAACGCGCACGCGCTGGCGCACGGCCTGGGCATCTCGGCCTACCGCTCGCCGGAGACGCTGGCGGCCACGTTCACCGCCTGCCCGCCCACGCAGATGTCCGGGTGCTACCACGGCGTCATCCAGGGCTACTTCCTGGCGCTGGCGGGGCAGGGGCGCACCATCGGCACGGCGGAGATGGACGGGCTGTGCGAGCCGCACCGCGCCAGCCCGTTCCTGTACTTCCAGTGCTCGCACGGCATGGGGCACGGGCTGATGGCGGTGCACGAGAACCACCTGCCCATGTCGCTGGAGGCGTGCGACGCCGCGAGCGACGAGTTCATCCGGCAGAGCTGCTACGGCGGTGCCTTCATGGAGAACATCGTCCAGGTCACGCACCCGCACCACACCGCCGCCGGCCACGCGGGGACGCAGGCCCACGGCGCGGGCGGCGGCGGGCACGGCGGCGACGGCGCGCAGGCTTCGGCCCCCGCGGCCGGTGAGCACGCCGGCCACGCCGCCGCACCCGCCGCGGGGGCGCACGCCGGCCACGGGCAGCAGGCCGCCGCCCCGGACGCGCACGCCGCCCACGGTGCGCACGCGGCGCCCGCGCAGGCGGGGCACGACGCCCATGCCGGGCATGGCGCGGCGGGCGGCCAGCAGGCGATGGCGCACGGCGAGTGGCGGGCGCTGGACCGCAACGACTGGCTGTACCCGTGCAACGCCGTGGCGGAGAAGTACCAGGAGTCGTGCTACACCATGCAGACGTCCGCCGTGCTGTACTTCAACTATGGCAACGTGGAGAGCACGGCCGAGGTGTGCGAGCGCGCCCCCGCCCGCTTTCAGGCGACGTGCTTCCTGAGCCTGGGCCGCGACGTGACCGCGCTGGCCGCGCAGGACCACGGGCGCTCCATCCAGCTGTGCGGGCGCGCCGGCGACGCGGCGGCGGGCAAGGGCAACCTGTGGTGCACGCTGGGCGTGGTGCAGAACCTGATGAACCTGTCGGCCGATCCGCAGGAAGGCATCCGCTTTTGCCGCGTGGTCAGCGGGGCGGAGGCCAAGGGCGAGTGCTACCGCGTGGTGGGCGAGACCATCGCCACGCTGGTGCAGGGCACCGATGCCCGCGGCCAGTCGTGCCAGTCCGCCGAGAGCGGCTTTGTCGCCGCCTGCCGCCGCGGCGCCGGCGTGGAGGCCGGGAGCGGCAGCGAGTAGGCGGATCCGGGCTTGCTCTTCGGCGGAACTCGAAGCAAGCCGGGAGGATGGATGAGAGCCGGCGGATGCGCGACGCGTCCGCCGGCTCTTTGCGTATGGGCTGAGGTTCTTGGTTTCGTGAGAGGTCAGGCATCCGCCGCGGTGGCGGGCTCCCGGCGGCGCCCCCACCGCTCGCCTAGGCTCGCACCTCCCCTAAAACCCCTGGGGGAGGTTAACCGATTCCCACCTGGGCTCCGTGCCGGCGTGGCACCCGCCCGTGACGGACAGTCCGCGCAGGCGGACTTCGTGTCGTTGTTGCGGCGAATTCATTCGCTCTGCCCTCGGGGCCTCGGATTACGGTCGCGCAGCCCCCGCCCACACACCGATCATTCACCCGCGCCTACCCTTCTCGCGACGAATGTTCAGCCTCTGTGCAAATCAGCAGAACGCCGGGGCGTTGACGGCACGCCGTATGCGAATTATCATCGGTGCAACAGGAGGATGGCAGAATGATCGACGAAACAGACGTCAGGATCGTGGAGATCCTTCAGCAGAACGCCCGCACGCCCAACGCGGAGATCGCGCGGCAGGTAGGGATGGCGCCTTCGGCCATCCTGGAGCGCATCCGCAAGCTGGAGGAGCGCGGCGTGATCGAGGGGTACTCGGCGCGCATCAACGCCCAGGCGTACGGGCTGGGGCTCACCGCGTTCGTCTTCGTGCGGGCGGACGAGCGGCTGGGCGCGCCGGAAACGGGCGCGCGCCTGGCCGAGATCCCCGAAGTGCAGGAGGTGCACCACGTGGCCGGCGAGGACTGCTTCCTCATCAAGGTGCGCGTGGCCGGCACGCGCGCCATGCGCCTGCTGCTGCAGGACAAGTTGGGGGCGATCGACACGATCCGCTCCACCCGCAGCACCATCGTGCTGGACACGGTCAAGGAGACCGCGGTGCTGCCTCCGCCGGTGACTGGAAACGACGATGACTGAGACGAACAAGCGCCCCGCGGCGGCGCTGGTGCTGGCCGCGTTCGCCGCGGTGTACCTGCTGTGGGGGAGCACCTACCTGGCCATCATCTTTGCCCTGAAGACGATGCCGCCCCTCCTGATGGCCGGGGCGCGATTCCTGCTAGCGGGCGCTGTCCTGTACGGCTTCATGCGTTTGCGCGGCGAGCCGGCGCCCGCCCGGCGGCACTGGCGCACCACGGCCATCATCGGCGCGCTGCTGCTGATGTGCGGCAACGGCGGCGTCACGCTGGCGGAGCGCACGGTGCCCTCGGGGGTGGCCGCGCTGCTGGTGGCCATGGTCCCCATGTGGATGGTGCTGCTGGAGTGGCTGCGCCCCGGCGGCAGCCGCCCCACCCGGCGGACGATGCTGGGCCTGCTCGTGGGCTTCGCGGGGATCGTCGTACTCGTCGGGCCGGGCGCGCTGGGGAGCGAGGGAGTGGACCTGTCCGGCGCGGGGCTGGTGATGCTGGGCTCGCTGGCGTGGGCGGGCGGCTCCATCTACTCCCGCGGCGCGGACCTGCCCAAGAGCGCGCTGCTGGCCACGGGGATGGAGATGCTGTGGGGCGGCGTGTGGCTCACGCTGGCCGGCGCCCTCACGGGGGAGCTGGGGCGGGTGGACCCGTCGGCGTTCAGCACCGAGTCCATCCTGGCGTACCTGTACCTGGTGGTGTTCGGGTCGCTGGTGGGCTTCACGGCGTACATCTGGCTCCTGGGGGTCAGCACGCCGGCGCGGGTGAGCACCTACGCGTACGTCAACCCCGTCGTGGCGGTGCTGCTGGGATGGTGGTTCCTGGGCGAGCCCCTGACGGCGCGGGTGCTGGGCGCCGCCGCCATCATCGTCCTGGCCGTGGCCGTCATCACCACGGGCAAGCGCCCGGGGGCCGATTCGGCGGATTCGGCCGGTCCGGAGGAGGCCGGGAGGGCCGATGGGGATCGCCCGGGGCAGGCCCGGCGGAACGCGGCTTGACGGGGTTGGTCACAGGTTCGACATTGCGGCCCCAAACCCTGCGTTCTGGACAGGTGTTTACGAGGATGAAACAGAGAGCGGAGCAGCCGTGATCGATACGTCGCGCCTGATGGTGAGCGTCTCCGGGGTGCGGGGACGGGTGGGGGAGGGGCTTACGCCGGAGGTGATCGCCACGTTCGCGGCGGCGTTCGGCGCCTACGTAAAGCAGCGCGGGCCGGGACGCACCGTCGTCCTGGGCCGCGACTCGCGCGTGAGCGGCCCCATGTTCCACCGCGCCGCCGCCGCCGCGCTGCAGTCCGTGGGCTGCGACGTCGTCGACGTGGGCATCGCGCCCACGCCGACGGTGCAGCTGGCCGTCGAGGACCTGGGCGCGGCGGGCGGCCTGGCGGTGACGGCCAGCCACAACCCCATCGAGTGGAACGCGCTCAAGTTCATCGGCCCCACGGGGATGTTCCTGGACGGGGACGAGGCGGCGGCCATGCGGGCGTTCCTGGAGAGTGAGATTCCCCGCGCCACCTGGGACGAGCTGGGCGGCGTGACGACGGACGAGGGCGCCGTGGAGCGCCACCTGCAGCGCATCTTCAGCATCCCCTTCATCGACCTGGACCGTATCCGGGCGCGGCGCTTTCACGTGGCCCTGGACTGCGTGCGCGGCGCGGGCGGCTCCATCTTTCCCCGGCTGCTGGACGAGCTGGGGTGCCGGGTGGACGCCATCAACATGGAGATGGACGGCCGCTTTCCCCGCGAGCCGGAGCCGGTGGCGGAGAACCTGGGGGAGCTGGAGGAGCTCGTGCGCCGCACGGGCGCCGACATCGGCCTGGCGACGGACCCGGACGTGGACCGCCTGTCGCTGGTGAGCGGCGCGGGACGCGCCATCGGCGAGGACTACACGCTGGCGCTGGCCGCACAGCTGGTGCTGCGCCACCGCCCCGGCGCCGTGGTGACGAACCTGTCCACGAGCCGCCTGCTGGACGACGTGGCCGAGCAGGCGGGCGCCGTGCTGGTGCGCGCGCCCGTGGGCGAGATCAACGTGGCGCGCCGGATGCAATCGGAAGGGGCGACCGTGGGCGGCGAGGGCAACGGCGGGGTGATCCTGCCGGACGTGCACCTGACCCGTGACGCGCCCGTGGCCGCCGCGCTCATCCTGCAGCTGCTGGCCGAGACGGGGCAGAGCCTGCAGGAGCTGGCGGACGGCATTGGCCGCTACGAGATCGTCAAGGAAAAGGTCGCCCGCCCCTCGCAGCCGCTGGACGCCGTGTACGACGCGCTGGCGGCGCGCTTTCCCGAGGCGGAGGCCGACCGGCAGGACGGACTGCGGCTGGACTGGCGCGCGGAGAAGAAGTGGGCGCACCTGCGGCCCTCCGGCACGGAGCCCATCGTCCGCGTGATCTGCGAGGCGCAGACGCGGGCCGAGGCGGCGGAGCTGGTGGAGACGCTGCGGGCGGCGCTGCCGAGGTAACGGCAGGGAATAGGGAATAGGGAATAGGGAATAGCCTGCAACTGCGGGTTGGGGGCGGGATGGGGCCGCGGCGCGGGGCGGCGGTCCGTCCCCCGGCGAATGAATTCGCGGCAATGAGACCGCGATGTCGGCCTTCGCCGACAGGTCCGGCACGGGCGAGTGCCCCGGGGTACGCGAAGGCACATCTGCCGGGCCCGTCGTTGCAGTTCAACCTCCCCCAGGGGTTTTTGGGGGAGGTGCGAGCCTAGGCGAGCGGTGGGGGCGCCGCGGTCTGCGCCAAAGTGCACCTTATCCGTCTTTGAAGTCGATCTTGCCGTCGCAGTCGCAGGTCCGTTCAGCAGGCCGAGCACGATCCGGGGCCGGTACAGAGCAGTCACACTTCCACGCAGGACCGAAGAGCCATGTGCGGAATCGTTGGATACATCGGTGAGCAACAGGTCGCCCCCCTGCTGATCCAGGGACTCAAGCGGCTGGAATACCGCGGATACGACTCGGCCGGGATCGTGGTGAGCAAGAACGGCCACCTGGACGTGCGCAAGGAAGCCGGCAAGATCGCCGAGCTGGAAAAGCTCATCGAGGCGGAGCCGGTGGAAGGGTGGTACGGCATCGGGCACACGCGCTGGGCCACGCACGGCCCGCCCACCACCCGCAACGCCCACCCGCACCTGTCCGAGAAGGGCGACTTCGCGGTGGTGCACAACGGCATCATCGAGAACGCCAACTCGCTCCGGAAGGTGCTGCAGGACCGCGGGCACGTGTTCACCTCCGACACGGACACCGAGGTGCTGGTGCACCTGATCGAGGAGGTGTACACCACGGGCGAGGGGCGCGCCACGGAGTCGCTGGAGCGCGCCGTGGAGACGGCCCTCACGCAGATCGAGGGGACGTACGGCATCGCCGTGGTCAGCACGCGCGACCCGGGCAAGATCGTCGTGGCGCGGCTGGGCAGCCCCCTGCTCATCGGCGTGGGCGAGAACGGCGACACGTTCGTGGCCAGCGACGCGGCGGCCGTCATCGCCCACACGCGCGACGTGATCTACCTGGACGACGGCGACATGGCCACCATCACCAAGGGCGGCTACACGGTGCACCGGCCCAAGCAGGGCCCCGTGGACCGTCCCATCAACCGGGTGGACTGGGACCTGAGCGAGGTGGAGCGCGGCGGATACCCGCACTTCATGCTCAAGGAGATCATGGAGCAGCCGGAGACGCTGCGCGAGACCATGCGCGGGCGCCTGCTGGAGGAGGAGGGCGGGGTAAAGCTGGGCGGCCTGACGGGGATGGACGAGGAGCTGATCGCGGCGCAGCGCGTGGTGATCCTGGGCTGCGGCACGTCGTGGCACAGCGGCGTGATCGGCGAGTACCTGCTGGAGGACCTGGCCCGCATCCCCTGCGAGGTGGAGTACGCGTCGGAGTTCCGCTACCGCCGCGCCGTGGTGGAGCCGGGCACCATCGCCATCCCCATCTCGCAGTCCGGCGAAACGGCCGATACGCTGTGGGCCATGCGCGAGGCCAAGAAGCAGGGCGCGCGCACGCTGGGCATCGTGAACGCGGTGGGCAGCACCATCCCCCGCGAGACGGACGCGGGCGTGTACCTGCACGCGGGGCCGGAGATCGGCGTGGCGAGCACCAAGGCGTTCACGTCGCAGGTGGTGGTGCTGGCCATGATCACCATCCACCTGGGCCGGCTGCGGGGCACGCTCACGCAGGAGCGCGGGCGCGAGATCGTAAAGGCGCTGCGGCTGCTGCCGGAGCAGGTGGCCGAGATCCTCAAGATGGACGACGAGATCAAGAAGCTGGCGGAGCAGTACAAGGACAGCAAGAACTTCCTGTACCTGGGCCGCGGCTACAACTTCCCGGCGGCGCTGGAGGGGGCGCTCAAGCTCAAGGAGATCAGCTACATCCACGCCGAGGGCTACCCCGCGGCCGAGATGAAGCACGGCCCCATCGCGCTGATCGACGAGAACATGCCCGTGGTGGTCATCGCGCCCAGGGACGCGGTGTACGACAAGGTGCGCAGCAACATCGACGAGGTGAAGGCGCGCGGCGGCTGCATCATCGCGGTCATCAGCGACGACGACACGGAGCTGGAGTCGGTGGTGGACCACGTGATCCGCATCCCCCGCACGCACGACGCCCTGACGCCCATCCTGGCCTCGGTGCCGCTGCAGCTGCTGGCCTACCACATCGCCGTGCTGCGCGGCGCCAACGTGGACCAGCCGCGCAACCTGGCGAAGAGCGTTACGGTGGAGTAAGGCTCAGCGTGGAAGCTGTTTGACGGCCGTCGTGCTGCTGAAAGCGCCAGCTGTTTTCACCGGGGAGGGCGGATCCGAACACGGGTCCGCCCTCGTGCTTTCGCTGAGATTGGCGCTCGAACCATGCTTGTTCCCAGATCATCGCCTCGCCACATTTCGAATCCCCTGCCACAAACATTTGACTCTTTGTCCAAACACGCATGGGTGCTCGGTACCGTTACGCACTTGATCGTGATAAGAGGCTGCTTCCAATCGAGGAACTGAAGCCGGAGACGAGACGGCTTCGCGCACCGTACTCCTGCATTGGCTGTGAGTGTGAGTTGGTTCCCAAACTGGGTGGTGTTGTTGCGCATCATTTTGCGCACAAGTCGGAGCAAACGTGCGCTGGCGAAACGTACCTTCACCGCTTGGCCAAGCTGGCCTTTCTTGAAGTCTATCAGCAGTGCCTCGCCGAAAGCCGTCCGTTCATCTTCTCATGGCGCCGGGCGATGCGGTGCAATCACTTCGAGAATGAGCTCGGATTCCGGTGCGCAGTGCCGCAAGAGCAGAAGATTGATTTGACGAAGCAGTTTGATCGCATTGATCTGGAACGTGAGCGGGATGGGTTTCGAGCCGACGTGCTGCTTCATTCAACGCAATCCCATAAGCATTTGTTCATGGAGTTCGTGGTTACGCACGAGTCCTCATTGGAAAAGCGAGCAAGTGGCATTCCGATCATAGAAATTCAGATCAGAAATGAGGAGCACGTTTCAGAGATCGCGCGTGCCGAGTTGGATAGTTCCTCCCCCCGGATAAAGCTGCTCAACTTTTCTCAACCGCCTTTACTCGACCGGTGTAAGGGAGCCTGCCCGACCAAGGTTGACGTGTTCATCGTGCATCAAGGAGGGAAATGTTTTCTGACAGATGTTGCCGCCGGACGTGCGACCTCCCCGTCGTATTACCCACAGGCGTTGAGAAAACAAATACGAGTCCGGTCTAAAAAGCCCCAGGCATCTGTGCACTCTGGTTGCTTTGGGGCTACCCACTGCTAAATTGCTCCTATCCAACCCGTACCCGTACCCTTCGCTGCGCACGCACCGTGTTTCGTCCCAAC
>JAESFL010000234.1_pt1 | contig 47480 bp, 52 predicted proteins | sample 9269401 | NCBI WGS metagenome assembly JAESFL01 (sample SAMN14506025, study PRJNA617098) | algae metagenome | isolation source: Gloeocapsa sp. UFS-A4-WI-NPMV-4B04 and co-occurring heterotrophs from desert... | place: USA: Utah | collected 2006-10-01 | reverse complement strand
GCCGGTTCAGGCGCTCGCCGTAGAGGGCGCGCGTCGCCGCGAGCCTCACGTCATCGACGGCCTGATTGTAGGTTTGCAGGGTGCTGATGCCGACGGCGGCGATGACCACCGCCACGAAGCTCAAGGCAGCGACAAGCGCAAATATCTTCGTTCTGATCTTCATGCATCCCCCAAAACCGTCATGATCCGCAATATCGCGTGAATACAGCCCGCAGTATTCACGGGACGCTTGTGCGGGGCTTGCTCCGGCCCACCAAAGTTTTCAACAGGCTTTCTCTGCGGCAAGTGACGGATTATTAAGCATAACCTCATAGGAATGATTGCAGTCGATTCTCATAGCGGCGGTTTCCATGGGCGTACGGTTCGATAAAGTATTGGAGCAGGTGGCCAGGGCTGGGCAGGCCGGGCGCGGAGCCCCCGTCGACACCAAGGAGCGCAAGGTGCGGCGCCTGGAGGAAATGATCCGGGCGCGGGAGGCGGTGGGCGATCGCATCGTCATGTGCCTCGGGCTGGCGCTCACCCTCTCGGCCGTCGCGCTGCCGGTCTATGCGGTCTATCTCAGCGACGGCTATGCCTATCTCCAGAGCGCAGGAAACGGTCTCGTGATGAGCAAGGGCGCGGAGGCGAACCATGCCCGCGCAGCCGATGTGAGCCCGACGACGACCGGCTCGCTGAACCGCCAGAAGAGTGCGGAGCCTGTGCTGGAGGCAAAGAGCGACAAGCCGCTTCTCGCCATCGACCGGCAGAGCCAGTTCCAGCGCTACGTGATTCACCGCGCGACGAGCGAGTCCGCCCTGATCGAGGGCCCGGAAGGCGTCTGGTGGGTGACGCCGGGCATGACGCTTCCCGGCATCGGCCAGATCATCTCGATCGAGCGCTCCGACAATGGCTGGGTGGTTCTGACGTCCGAGACGATGATCAGCCAGCGTCCGACCGCGAAGGCGGCGAGCTGATCCGCTCTTTTACCGCATGAGCGCGGCTCGCGCGCTCATGCAAGACCGTTCTTGATCTGCCTACTTGGTGGCCGTCACCATCGGTGCGGCCTGATTGCCGAGCCAAACCCAGGCCTTGCCTTCCGACCCTTCCCGCTTCACATAACGGTAGCCGGTCTCCTGCCAGGACAGGACGGCCGTACGCTTGTTGTCGAGGATGTAGTCGCCGCGGTCGGTGCGCACCATCAGCACCGCATGGCCGGCGCCGAGTTCGTCGATCACCACCGTCATGCGCATGGCCCGTCGGGGCAGACCCGCCTCGATGAGCACGCGCCGCTTCAGGATTTGAATGTCCTCGCAATCGCCGACCCCGTCAGTGGGGTAGTCCCAGCGATCCGCCACACCCCAATGGTCCTGATCCGTCACCGGCAGGATGGTGGCGTTCACGCGCTCGTTGACGTCGACCATGAGTTTCCAGGTCTCCTGCGTCAGCGCGATGATGGCGGGCTCGGAAGAATCGAACGCGCATTCGTCGGGCATCTGCTTGCAGAACGCGATCCAGGCCGGAGTCGGCCCAGCCTGTCCCGACGACAGGATGGCGGCTCTCATCACCGGCAGGTTCAACTGCGGGAATGCGTGCGCCGTATTCGCCGCAGCGACAAAAGACAGGGCCGCGGCCCCTATACCTGCGGCGGCCAGTAGCCGCCTGCCTGTCTGCTTTAAGAAATCGGTCCTGATCATGCCCCCGCACCCATCCGCTTCTTTTGATCAAAGCTGTCAGTCGCGCGAGATCCGCGCAAGCGGGATTCGGGGTTAGATGTCAGAACGATGTCGCAGTGTTGACTTCAAGCAACAGACCGGCGGATGGATGATGTGCCAGCGCCGATACTCTTCGAATGAAGAGGTTCGCAGCAATCGGCTCTTTAGTTTCTAGTAACTTCTGGACCCGCAGCAAGCGACCCGATCACGCCAAGCAACCCGGCGGCGTGGAATCTTCTCTCACCGGCTCTGCCAGGTCCTCTTCAGTAACGGCGCAGAAACCCGCTCTGGCTCTTAGCCCAAGTCCTGGTTCTTCTCGACGATGCCATGAGGCGAACAGCAGGCGTGCCGACAAGGCCGATCAGCGATGCGGCGACAACCGGCAACAGAATGATGCTCATTCCACTCTCCCAAGAACCCGACGGCTTCATCGGTCGAGGCGCACCATGCATCGGCATCCTTGTGCGAAACTGGCATGAACAGGCGAGAGCGGCCCGGAGAGAGCATCGGATGGATCGAACGCCGTCTTTACCAACCAGTGCAAAGGCTCGCCGGAATGGGTCGGAGTGCGAGGAATTCCGTGGTACGTTGTGCAGGTTATTGGGAGGCCGGCTTGAGATCCATTTTCGCCTTGCTTGCAGCTGCGTTCAGCGTCGGCGGATGCACGACGGCTACTCACGAGGCTGCGGAGATGTCCTGCTCGGATCACATCGGCAAGCCGATCTCCTCGCGCATCGCGGCCTACGGCCCTCCCACATCGGTGTACCGCATCAACTCCAGCCAGATCGGCTATGTCTTCAAGACCAGGACGACAACCTATGTGGGCGGAGAACCCTACTACACGGTGAACTACCTGACGGGAGCGGACAGGCACCGCACGCCTGTCCAGAAGGTCACCCGGATCTGTCACGGCGTCTACGTGGTCCATGCTCAGTCGGACGGCATTCCGGCATCCGAGCGGATCATTGTGGACGTTCGGTCCTAGAGCAAAGCGGCCGTGCCGTACGAGCTGAGTGTGAACGTTCGACTAGAAGCCACCGGGACGGAGCTTGGCGATGCTCATCATCAGGTCCACGCTGAATCCCTGCTGAGCCGATGAAGGATCGAAGAGCGTCAAAGTGGGCGCTGCCGTCATCGTGCTCGGGTTGGTGACATCCCACATGGCGCTGAAGCGCTGGATCAGCTTGTCCACCTTCTTGGGATCCTGCAGATCCTTGACGTTGATGTGCTTCTCCAGGTTCCTGACCTGGATGTCGAGATCCGCCTTGGAAGCGTTCTGGGGGATGCCGAAGGTGGTCTGGACGAACTTCAGGAGCGCCTTGTCGGCGAGAATGCCCATCGTCTTCGTGACAGATGGAGCCTTGCGCTTGAAGTACATGGCGAGCTGAACGCCCTGGTTCTGCTCGCCCTCCCTCTTCTCGAGCGACATCTGAACGTACCGCGCGACAGTATCGGTGGTGAGTTTCGGGTCCCAGGTGGTCGCCTCCCCCTTGCTCTTGAAGTCGAACGCTTTGGCGAACTCCTTGTAGAGCGGGTTGGTCATCTTGTTCGCCATGCTCAAGGGGTTCGTGACACCCTCCTGCAGCATCTTCTTGATGAGCCCCTTGCCGAAGATCATATCCTCGAGGCCGAAGGCTTTCATGGCGTACTTGTAGAGACGATCGTCCTTGAGGAATTCGTCGATGTTCTTGACGTTCTTGATATTGGCCTTGAAATAATCCGTCTCACGCTTGACCGTTGGATCCTTCTCGATTTGCGCCTTGGTCTGCGCAATGTTCTTCGAGATCATCTGGTATCGTACCGATGTGCTGATCATGGTGCAGCTTTCCAATGCTCAATGACGATGAAGCCGGCGGCAAAGCCTACAGGCATCACGTGCGGTTTTCGCGGAGGATATCCTGGCAATCCTGCCTGAACCTGTCGGCAACGTTCCGGGTATCGCCCGCATTCAGGTGAAACTCGAGCTTGCGGGTCTCATAGCGGTAGTTCGAGAGCTCGACGGTCAGGCTTTGCGCCTGGGCGAGCCTGTCGACGAACGCATGGACCTGTTCCGGATCCGGTATCTGGCCGTGCCGGTCGCGATAGATCCAGTGGCCGACCTCAGGAGAGCCGCCGTCGAACCAGTAGACGGTGCTTCTCCCACGGGAATCGCTCCGGCCGAGATACTGTTTTTGCAGGACAGCCGCCGTGATGAAAGGCACAGGCGGCAGTTCACCGTCCAGCACCTGACGCTGGCAGGTCAGCCACAGGAGTGAGCCGCCATCTCCATAGAGGCGGGCGAAGACTGCCTGAGGCTGCCCCTCTGCATCGTGCCTGAGGACGTAGTCCCATGATCCGAACCGGTTCGCCACGGCGCCGGCCTCATTCGGAGCAACAAGCAAAGCAGCAATGGACGCGAGACCTGCGGTCAGCGCTGAGGTGCGCGAGCGGTTGTAAGACGACAGCTTCTTCAGCATCGTGATCCTCCTTTCCAACGAAAGAAGCCTCGCCCTTTGCAAGGCGAGGCTCCCTTCAGGTGGATGCTGGAACTCTTACTGGAAGAGCTTCAGGATCATACCGCTGTTCTGGTTAGCCATCGAGAGAGCCTGCACGCCGAGCTGCTGCTGGGTCTGCAGAGCCTGGTAGCGGGTCGAAGCCTCGTTCATGTCGGCATCGATATAGGCACTCACGCCGGCGGTCAGCGAGTCGGACAGGACACCGATGAACTCTTCCTGGGTCTCAAGGAGAGCCTTGGTGGCACCGAGCATCGACGAGCCCTTCGTCACGGCTTCGATAGCCGTTTCGATGGTGGCCAGAGCGTCGTCAACCGAGGTGCCTGTGCCTGAGCCAGCATCTTCCGTCGTACCAGCCGTCACTTCTGTGAGGGTCACATCCGTGACACCATCATCGAGATTCAGGCCGTCGAGCTTGGAAACCAAGCGGAGGTTGCCGTCAACCACTTGAGCGCTTACCAGCGCGCTCATGGCACTGTCGCCGTTGATCTTATTGACGATATCGTTGAGAGTCTTTGCCTCACCGGCTGCAAACGTCACCGTCGCATTAACGCCAGCTGTCGCGCCGTCTGCCTGGAAGAAGCCAATCGTGATATCGCCAGCTGTATCAGCGTCGAGCAGAACCTTACCATCGGCATCGACGTCAAGCTCGATGTCCAGGTAGCTGGCCGTGGGAGCGGCAGCCACATCGATATCAGCAACGTTACCCAGGAGACCACCAGCGCCACTTGCAGCATTCTGGAACAGCTGCACAGCACCGGTGTCGACACCGAGCTTGCCGAGAACGCCGTTGTCATATGAGGTGACGAGCTGCACGCTCTGGGGATCACCCTTGAGCCAGTTCTGGCCGTTGATGGTTGCCGAGGCTGCCGTGCTCTTCAGGCCCTCGATGCGCTGGTTGAGTTCGGTCTGGATCGCGTTGAGGTCAGCACCGGGGTTGCCGCCGGTGGCGACCTTCTTCTTCATCTCGTTGAGGTGCGTCAGAGCCTTGTCCATCGCGGAGCTGAAGGTGTCGATCATCGACTTCGACTGCTTGATGGAATCCTTCACGGAGCCGAGAGCGCCGTTGTCCGACTTCATCTGGGTCGCGATCGACCAGTAGGAGGCATTGTGCGAGGCCTCGCCGACGCGCAGGCCGGACGAGATCTGGTTCTGGGTCTTGTTCATGGCGTTCTGCGTCGCCTTCAGCGACTGCAGAGCGGTGATGGCGGAGAGATTCGTGTTGATCGAAGACATGTGCTTCTTCCTTGAATGATGTGATTGTTCAGGGAATGTCGGGATCTAACCGACCCAGCGGAGTGGCTTCATGCCTCGAGAGAATCTCGATCCGCTGCTCACATGACATCCGGGCTTTTACCGGCAAAATGGAATGGCATCATGCCTGGCCTTCAGGAGAAGGCGTACCATAGTGCTTTCTTCGGCACCTGGAGAACTTTGAATTCTCCGTCTGCGGTGCTTGCAGCTCTTGTCTACCAATCCCCTCCCCCAGCGTCAAGCAATAAGATGGAGAGTGAAGCGAAATTTTTTGCTGTTAATCTTTCGTTAACTATGAAGAACGGAGATGTTTACTATGCGAAGGGATCACCCATTCGTCCAATGACGCCTTCGTGACAGCGGCAACTAAGATGAAAGCGTCTTCAGGCCCTTATTTACCGTCCACCAACAGCAAACATCTTCGGCGCAGCGCTTGAAGCGCTCTTGGAATACAGCCCGCGGTGAGCAGGATCGAGCGTCAGCGCGTCGGTCACGCCGAGCACCGTCTCCGAGGCGCCGAGCAGCAGGGAGCCGTCGGGCGCCATGACGTTGGCGATCCGGCGCAGCACATCGGCCTTCAGGTTGGGGTCGAAATAGATCAGCACGTTGCGGCAATAGACGATGTCGAACTGACCCAGGCGATTGAAGTCCTCGATCAGGTTCAGGTAGCGGTAATCCACCATCGCACGGATCTCGGGTGCGATCTGCCACTGGTCGCCGACCTGCGTGAAGTATTTAACCAGCAGGCGGATCGGCAGGCCGCGCTGCACCTCGAACTGGTTGTAGAATCCGGCCTTCGCCTTCTCCAGAACCTCGGTGGAGATGTCGGAGGCCACGATCTCGATGTGCCAGCCCGGCATGCGCGGTGCGGCTTCCTTGAGCAGCATGGCAAGCGAATACGGCTCCTGTCCGGTGGAGGCGGCCGCGCACCAGATCCGGAGCCTGCGGGTCGATGCGCGCTCCTTCAGGTATTTCGGCAGCAGGACGTCCTGGAACAGATCGAACGGTCCCTTGTCCCGGAAGAAGAAGGTCTCGTTCGTGGTCATCGCCTCGACGGTGGCCTTCTCCAGGGCGATCGACCGCCCCGCCCTGATCTCGCGCACGAGATGCGACAGGCTGTCGATCTTGAAGCGCGTGCAGACCGACGAGAGACGGCTCTCCACGAGGTATCGCTTGTCCGGGGACAGCGCCAGGCCCGAACGGGTCTTGAGAAAGGCGCGCAGGGCGTCGAATTCGGCCTCGGTCATTTTGCGGATCCGGTGATGTGGCCCTTCAGAGAGCGGCCGATGGATTCCAGGGGAAGGATCTCATGGGCCAGGCCGGCCTTCACGATGCTTCCCGGCATGCCCCAGACGATGCTCGTGGCTTCGTCCTGTGCGATGATCGTGGCGCCTGCCTTGGTGAGGTGGCGCGCTCCGTGCGTTCCGTCCGAGCCCATGCCCGTGAGCACGGCCGCAATGGCGGAGGCGCCGAACACGCCGGCAGCCTCCCTGAAGAGCACGTCGACGGCGGGGCGGCAGAAGTTCTCGGGCGGCCCGTCGTTGAGCCGGATGACGGCCCTGCCGCCCGATGAGACCACGCCCATGTGCCGCCCGCCAGGAGCGACGAGGATCGTTCCGGGGCTGACGACATCGCCGTCCCTGGCCTCACGGGCCGGAATGGAGAGGAAGGACTGCAGGTGATCGGCGAAGACGGCCGTGAACATGGCAGGCATATGCTGCACGATCAGGACCGGGATGCTCGAAAGAGCCGGCTTGAGATCGAGCAGGACCCGCTCGACCGCCCGAGGGCCGCCGGTGGAGGATCCGATCAGAAGGCATTGCGGCCTCACCGTGCCGGGCTTCGCAACAGGCGGAGCGGAAGGCGTCGAGAGGACGGAGAAGGCCGGAGCCGGCGATCTCGCCTGGCGGCTCTTGGTTTCGCCGAGCGCGCGCAGCTTCTCGATGAGGTCGCGCCGGAAGTCGGCCGCCGCTCCTGCCGCCCGGGCGCTTTCAGGCTTGGCCAGATAATCGACCGCTCCCAGGGACAGGCACTTCAGGGAGATTTCCGCATTTCTCAGTGTCAGGGTCGAGATGACGATGACCTTGCTCGTCGGGTGCACCTTGAGGATCATCGGAAGAGCCGCGAGGCCATCGACTTCCGGCATCTCGATATCGAGGAGGATGATCTCCGGCTTGGAGCGCTCGGCCGCATCGACCGCCATGCGCCCGTTGGCCGCCGTGGCGACGATCTCGAAGCCTCCGGCCTCGGTGAGCCAGCGCGCGATCATCCCGCGGATGACGGCGCTGTCGTCGACGATCATGACGCGGGTGGGCCTGCTCTGAGCGGGACCAGGCTGGATGACAGGAGCAATCGACATGAAATCACGCTGAAGGGGGGACGGGAAGGACGCCGAGTTCCTGGAACTTGGCTGCGAGAATATCTCTGTCGAACGGTTTCATGATGTACTCGTTCGCCCCGGCATTCAAAGCGCGCGTGATATGATCGATGTCGTTCTCCGTCGTGCAGAACACGACCTTCGGGGCCTGCCCCTCGGGGGTTGCGCGCAGGTGCTTGAGGAAGCTGTACCCGTCCATGACCGGCATGTTCCAGTCCAGGAGGATCACGTCCGGCATCTCTGCCTGGCATGCCTTGAGTCCCACCTCGCCGTTCTCGGCTTCTGCAACGCGGAAGGACAGACCTTCAGCGATCTCACGGGAGACTTTCCGGATGACGCGCGAGTCATCGATGATCAAGCAATAATTCATTTTGAAATACTTCCTGTTCCTGAGCAGCTCGACTTCTGTTGAAGTCAATTCCGATCAGGAACGAATGGCGGACTTGTCGACGAAGTTGAAATTTTCGACCAGGATTTCCTTGACGATCTCGGCACCCAGACGCTTGTTGATTCTGTCTCGAACGTTGCCGATCATCCCGTTGACGTTGTACCGAGACAACTTCTTGAAATCGAGGGTCTCGTCGGCATAGATGTACCGGAAGACCTCGTCCTGAATGAAGGCTTCCGGTGGGACCGAAATCTCCCGCAACGTCTTGGCATCGGCCGTGAAGACCAGATTGGCAATCACGTATCCCTGGACGGCACCCTCGGCGATGACCGGAATGTTCATCGCCGGCAGCTTCTTGTACTGCAGGCCTTCATAGTTGCCCTTGTCTTCGACAGGCGCTTTTCCGACGGTCCATGTCACCGCCGCATAGCACGAGGCCAGCGTGACGGCGCAGACCCAGAAACCCGCCATGACGTTCTTGATCATGCGCCGTAACCCGTCTTGGCGACATGGGCCGAATAGGTGCTGTCGGACTCGGCCTTCTGGATTGCGTTCGAGATGATGCTGGCAACCTCCTGCACGGCGTGCATATGGCGCCTGAGGATGTCCTGGTTCTGCTCGATCTTGCCCTGCAGATTCTGGAGACGCTTGGTCGCATTGGGATCCAGCGCGCTGATCTCGGCGGTCCGGACGATGCGGCTGATCTCGAGAAGGCACTGGCTCTTGCGGCGGTTGAACTCATCCAGGTTGGAGAGGTCCCGTGCCATAAGCGCCGACGTCTCCATGTCGAGCGTCTCTTCAAGGCGGTCCAGCGATTTCATCAGCATCGGCATGTTCCTTTGTTAGAATGGTCTCTCACCGCCGGCATCACACCTTGCCGAGGAGGGTGTTCATCGGCTGGCTCGGCACCTGCGGCCCGGTAGCGGATGGGCCGTGCTTGCGGGCATTGAGAAGCCTCTCGGCGATCCCGATGCCGCCGGCCTTCGACAGCTGCCCGCCGATCTGCTCGGCCAGCATGGATTTCCAGATCGAGCCCGCATTGCCCTTGCCGTAGGTATTCTCGGCGTCCTTGGGCAGCATCGACTCGACGAAAGTCTGAAGGATGTAGGCCTCGAAGTCCTGATGGGCTTTGCGAACCTTGTCGGCGTTCGCAGTCTCGGCATCGTTGCGGAGCGAATTGCGCAGGGAGTAGATGTCGGCGCCCGGCATCATGAGAGGCTTGTCCGCGACTTCCCTCACGGCATCGTCGAAGCTTGCGCCCTCCGCGGGCGAAGCCCCTTCCATGAGCTTGCGGGACGCGGCCTGAAGGCGGGTCGGGTCGGCTGCTCTTGCAACATCATTGATAATATCTGAGGGCGGGCTGATCGCCATCGCGTCACTCTCGGTTCTTGCGTTCGCTCATTGTCTACATCGGCTAGCTTACGGGAAGCTTGCGCTGCTGCCCTTCGCCAACGTCTCGAGGATCGAAACGAGATCCTTCTTTTCCGTCTCGCGCCGATCCTGACCTTTGAGGTTCGTCAGCATCTTCTCCGTCCGCTTCGCCTGCATGGCCTTGTCGAGAGCGATCGCTCTTTGCCGGACCCTTGCCTTTTCAACATGACCTTCCTGCGTCGACAAGGCCTGCAGCCGCTTGGCGGCCACATCCACGAACAAGCCGTGAAGCGTATCGTGGTCATTCATCGAGTGAATGATCGCCTCCTGGGTCGTCCTGAGCTCTGACACTTCCCTCTCGAGAAGCGAAACCTTCAACTCGGCTTCCTGCTTGAGGCGCTCCTGGACCTTCAGAATGCGGTCGATCTTGCGAATGCGCTGTTTCATGCAACCTACCCGTTGCGGAGCCATGTGGAGAAGGCATCCATGAAGAGGAGGACGTAGTCCTGGGCGGCGAAGTACATGATGAAGAGGCCGCCGAGCATGATGAAGGGTGTCGCCAGGAAGTAGACCGGAATCTGCGGCGTCAGCTTGTTGGTCAGTCCAACTGCCAGATTGACGATGACGGAGTAGAGAATGAACGGGCTGCTGATCCTGAGGGCCAGAACGAAGGCGGCGGCGATCTGGTCCACCAGCTGGTTCAGGGACAAACGCGCTCCGAAACCCACGCCCATCGGCAGGCGCGTATAGGACTCGACAAGGCCGCGATAGAGTTCCCAGTGCAGGTCGGAGAAGAATAGGATCGCGGTCGCCGCCATCATGATGAAGGAGCTGATCGGCGGGAGAGGCTCCGATTCGTCTATGGGCGTTCCAGGCATGCCACCGAGGCCCAAGGCCATGGCAACGGCGCTCAGCATCGTCTGCAGGGCCAGGAAGTAGACCCGCCCCAGCAGCCCGATCAGGAGGCCGGTCAGCAGCTCGGACCCGATCGAGACCAGCATCGTGGCGGGCGCGAGGCCGGTTACGCCATTGTTAATTTTTGTCAGCAGGACGGGAGCCAGGGCGAGGCTCGTCGTCAGGGCGATGAACAGGCGAACCTGCATCGGGATCCGGAAGCTCGAGAAGCCCGGCGCTATGAGCAGGCAGCCGCCAACCCGGCAGAAGATCAGAAATATCCCGAGCAGGATCTCGGACGTGGCATCGGTCACGAGATCGTCCCGAGGGAATTGACCTCCACGCCGCGCGCGATCTCAAGATGGGACAGGACCGGCAGCGATGAGAACATGCGCTCGATGATCATCCGCACATAGGGGCGCGCGTCCGGGGCCGTCACGATGGCGAAGGTCTGAACCTGCCCCATCCGGCTCTTGATCGCCTCGGAAGCTTCCGTGCCGAACTGCTCCACGAGACGCGGGTCGATATCGAACTCCACCACGTCGCCCTTCGCGTCCCGCTTGAGGCTCTGATGGAAAGCGATGTCCCATTTGTTGCCCAGGCGCAGCACGTTGAGGGCCCCTCCTTCTGCCAGATCGCCGCAGATCTGCTGAGCGATGCGCACCCGCACATGCTCCACCAGCTGCTCGGCCCGCCTGGCATGCGGGGCGATCTCGGCAATCGCCTCGAGGATGAGGCTCAAGTTGCGGATCGAGACCCGCTCGGCCAGCAGGAGCTTCAGCACGGCCTGGAGACCCGAATAGGAGATCTGCGAAGGACAGATGTCGTCGAGCAGCCGCTTGTACTCGCTGTCCAGCCCATCCAGGAGATTGCGTACGTCCTTGTAGGAGAGCAGCTGCGGAAGGTTGTTGCGGATCACCTCGCTCAGGTGCGTGAGGAGGACCGAGGCGCCGTCGACCGCCGTGAAGCCCTGCCGCTTGATCTCGCTCACATAGACGTCGGAGATCCACAGGGCTTTCATTCCAAAAGCAGGCTCGCGGACCTCGTCTCCGGGCACATCCGGCATCGGGCCGTCACCGAGCACAACGAGAAGATCCCCCGGACGAATCTCCTGCGTGGCCACCACCGTCCCATGGATCTTGATCTGATAGCTCTTCGGCGGGATCATCAGGCTGTCGGAGAGCTTCACGTCGGGAAGGACGAAGCCGTAATCCTGCGCAAATTTCTTTCGCATCTTGCTGACGCGATGCGCGAGATCGCCATGGGAGCTTGCAAGATAGGATGCGAGATGCTTGCCGAGGCATACCTCGATCTCAGCCAGCTTCAGGGATTCCTTCACCGATTCCCGTGATTCCAGCAGGTTTTTCTGCTGCTCTTCGGCGACCTTGGCTTTAACCCTCGCCTCCTGATCGGCCCGTTGCTTCGGGATCGAATAGGCGATGAAGCTCATGCAACCGCCCAGCACCAGGAAGGGAATCATCGGCAGGCCTGGCATGATGGCGAACACGAACATCAGGGCAGACGACACCATCAGGGCACGCGGATAGGCTCCCAGCTGGTCGAGAACCGCCTCCTGCGCCTGCCCGCGAGTGCCGCCCTTCGAAACAAGGAGGCCGGCCGCAAGGGAGACCACCAGAGCCGGGATCTGGCTGACGAGGCCATCGCCCACGGAGAGCTGTGTGAACACGTCGGCGGCCTTGGACAGTTCCATGCCGTGCCGGGTCACGCCGATGATGATCCCGCCGAAGATGTTCACAGCAATCGTGATCAGGCTCGCGATGGCCTCTCCGCGGACGAACTTGGAGGCACCGTCCATGGAGCCGAAGAAGGCGCTTTCCTCCTCGAGCTCCCGCCGCCGCCGCTGGGCTTCCTTCTCGTCGATCAGGCCAGCGGACAGATCCGCGTCGATGGCCATCTGCTTGCCGGGGATGGCATCGAGGGTGAAGCGGGCGCCGACCTCCGCGATGCGGGTGGCGCCCTTGGTGATGACCAGGAAGTTGACGGTGATGAGAATGATGAAGACGACGATGCCGATGACGAAATCGCCGCTCATCACGAACTGGGAGAAGCCGCTGATCACGTGCCCGGCCGCGTCGACGCCCTTGTGACCGTCGGAGAGGATCAGACGGGTTGACGCGATGCTCAGGGCAAGGCGCAACAGGGTCGCGATAAGGAGGACAGTCGGGAAGGCCGAGAATTCGAGAGGCTTCTGAATCCAGAGAGCCACCATCAGGATCAGGACCGACATGGCGACCGACAGGGCGAGACCCATGTCGATCAGCAGGGGAGGAATCGGCAGGAAGAGGATGGCCAGAATGGCCACCACGCCGCCGGCGAAAGCCAAGTCCCTGCTGCGGCCCAGCGCTGTAGTTTGAACTGCTTCCATGTGCCTGTCAGCTCACCGATTGAACGTTGAACCTGACAGATGCACCACGAAGCTTGCGCGGAGGTCGCAAGCCTTCGGGAATGGAAAGCCTATTGCCTTCGCCGCCTGCAGAGGGTAGCCGGCCGCCGCTAGAACCCTGTTACAATCCGGCCGTAGACGAGTTCCGTGAACGCGAAGATCTGGGAGCCGACGAAGGAGCCCGTCACCAGCGCAACCACGAGGATCGCGATGATCTTCGGGATGAACGTGAGGGTGACCTCCTGGATCTGGGTCAGCGCCTGAACCAGGGCGATGACGATGCCGATGACCATGGCGGCGGCCACAGCCGGTCCTGCTCCGATGATGACGGTCCAGATTGCGGCGCGAACCAGTTCCAAGGCATCGACTTCATTCATGTCAGCTCACCACGATACCCGGACCGAGCAGAACATTGGCGCCGCCCGTCAGCTTGGCGACGGCTCCTTCGTTGGTGATGATCACCGAATCCACCTTGCCGGATATCTTGCCGTCGGCCGTTGTCACGGTCCGGCCGATCACGCTGTCGGCCTGAGACAGAGCTGAGGACGCGAGGAGCGCGTCGAGCTTGGCGTTGCTCTGCACCGTCTGCTCGACCTGCGAGAAGGTTGCGAGCTGGGCCATGTACTCGGTGGACTTCATGGGCTCCGTGGGGTCCTGATTCTTCATCTGGGCCATCAGGAGCTTCAGAAAGTTGTCGTAGGTCGCCGTGGCGGTCGACTGGCCGGTCGCATTCGAGCGGCTTGCGACAGGCGAAGATACGGAGGTCACATTCATTGCAAGTCTCCCGGTTAGGCGGCCTGGACGGCTGCAGCGGCTGGGGCGGCGGAGCGCTCCTCCGGCTCGAACAGGGTCCTGATGAGCTTGAGGGCCTCGAAGATCCGGTCCGCTTCGACCAGATCGCCGGCCCTGCGAAGCGCTTCTTTCGCGGGTTCGTCGGTGGTGATCAGCAGAATGGAGTCGTACAGCTTGCGGAACGCGCCCATCACCTTGTCGGCTTCCTGAGGGTTGATCAGGATGGACTGCGCGACGAAGTAGAGCTGACGCATCGGCGTGGTCGCCTCCGTGACTTGAAGCACGTGGCTCTCCAGGAGGAACCGCGCCTCGTTCAGAAGGCTCAAGGTGACCTTCTGGCTCACCGTCAACACCGCACCGTTGATGAAAATCCGCTCGCCCGCCTTGAGGGAAAACCGCATCTTCGCTTTCATTTCAAGCCTTCCTGGATCATGGCATTGATATCGATCAGAGCATCGAGATTGTTGTGTTCGCCTCGGACCACGCGATCGGATTCGCGCATGACCCAGAGACCGATGGAGATGAGCTGTCCCTTCAGCTTATCGGGAAGCCCGTTGTCAGGATGGCCGATATCCTTGATCAGGAATGTCCAGAGGCGCTGAACGAAGACGATGGTCTCAAGCATTTCCTGTGACTGGGACGGCTTGCCTTTGGCCGCCTTCATCATGGTGATGGCCCGGTCGAAAAGCTGGTACTCGCGGTCGCGGCAATCCCTGGAGGAGTCTTCAATGACTTCGGCGTAGGAGAAACGGTACATACTTCACTCCACCCATTACAAATAGTTGATCAGGCTCATGGTCCTGAGCTGTGCCGTCAGGGAGTAGGACGTCTGGATCTGCGTCATCAGCCGGTCGACCCTGATCTTCGCCTCGGCCGGGTCGACCGCCTCCAGATGGATCACCTTCGCGTCAAGAATATCCTTCTGCAGGCTCATCCGCTCGTCGGCCTCCTCGACTTTCTCCTGAACGGCTCCGAGCTTGGACTGCATGGTGGTCACGCCCGTGGTGGCCTCGGAAAAGGTCGCAATTGCCTTGTTGACGAGGGCCTCTCTTGTTGTCTCGCCAAGACGATCGAGGCCGAGTTCGGAAATCATCGTATAGGCCATCGCCATCTTCTGGATGCCCTGGCCATTGGCGTTGGTGGATGCCTCCACCTTCTCCGTCGCGGAAATCCTGCTTTGGATGTTCTGGCTCGACGCATTCGACCAGTCCTGCCAGTTGGTTCCTTCGAAGAGCGCCGCGAAAGAGCCATTCAGGAAGGCCCTCATGGCGTCCGGCGTAATCGTCGACACGGCAGCATCACTCACCCCGAACCCGAAGGTCGACCGGAAGGCCGAGGCAATGGCAGCCTGAGGGCTTCGCGTGACGGATCCCTCGACCGGGATGGCGGTCCCGTCCACATCCGTGAAGGAGCCGGTCACATCGGTCTTGCCCGTGAGGTCGGTCGATTTCAGCACGAGGTTGCCGGTCACCGGATCGCGGGAAGCCTCCACGCCGCTGAGGGTGGTTGCCGTGACCGCTGCGTTGATGGATGTGACGAGGGCGTCGACGGTGGTCTCCCCTGTGACAGTAAAGATCTGCTCCGGATTGCCGCCCACGCTGAACCTGATGACATCGCCGGCCGACAGGCCCGACACGGGAATGCTGACAGCCGCGCGCAAGGGAGGCGTTCCGCCCGAGTAGTCGTTGAGCGGCTTCTCCTGTGAATTGATGCCGCCGAAGATGTACTGACCGCCCACGTTGCTGTTCAGGGACGAAACCATGCTCTGGAGGTTGACCCTCGCCTGGTACATGACCGTCGTGAGGCTCGATGTATTCAGGGGCGTCGCAATGAGCGCGTCCATGAACTTGTCGCCGTTGGTCCGAATCTGATCGAGGGCCGTCGTGCTCGACTTCATGCGGAGCAGGATCGAGGCATTGCTGTCGATCAGGGCATCGATCTCGGCACGGTCCTGGCGCAGGGATAGGGTCTGGCCGGTCTTGTAGCCGAGCTTGAGGCCCACATCCGCATCGCGGCCGGTGACAAGCTCCTTGTTTGCCTTCACAAGGCCCGTCTGCATCTTGTCGAGGGACGTCTTGGATGAGTTCCAGAGCGCCAGGGTCGAGACGAAAGAGGTTCTCATGGATTAGCCCACCACGCTGAGGAGTGTCTTGAGCATCTGATCGATGACGGAGAGCAGCTTGGCCGAGGCGGAATAGGATTTCTCCAGCTGCAGCATGAGCGCGGTCTCGTCATCCATGTTCACGTCCGTCGCGTTGGACAGCGCCTCGGATGCATGGCCGAGAAGGGTCGTCTGGTATTCCACCCGTTGATGGGCGCTCTGGCGCGTCGCCTCAAGCCAGCTGCCCGACGATGAGGCAAGGCTCAGCAGCGACGCCTGAGGGCCGAATCCCAGGCCGGTGTTGATGGAGCGCTGAACCGCCATGCCATCCACCAGGCCGGAGAGGCGGCCGGAGAATGCGGCATTTGCGCCGCCAGCACGGTTGTAGACGTAGTCCGCTCCGTTGATGCCGCCATCGCGGATCAGCTCGAACCTGCCGCCCTCGTCCGGATTGACCGCGGAGTTCACCCGCAGCACCCCGGCGAGGCCTGTGGGAGCCGGCGTTCCGGGCACACCCAGGGCAGCCGGATAAGTGAAGATGCCCGGCCTGTCGGCCTTTGCGGGCACCGTCTGGTCCTTCTCCGCGAAGGCTTCGACAAGGGTGCGGGCGATCTCGTCGAGCTGCTCCTGGTAGGTTGTGGCGACATCGTCGCGCAACTGGGTGAGACCGGCGATGCTGCCGGAATTCAGAGGCATCGGCGCGCCCGGTCCGGTGACGCGGATCCCGTCGATGAAGACATCCGCTCCCGTCACATCAGGCCCGAACACGGTCGTGCGCGCGAAGGTCACGGTCCGCGGAACCCGGTCGAAGAGCGGAACGCCGCTGTCCGTATACAGAGCAACGTCACTGCCGGCCCGGGGAACGACCGTGATGCCGATCTCCTCGGACAGCTGCGCGATCAGGCTGTCGCGCTGGTCCATCGCATCGCTCACATCGGCTCCCAGGGCCGATCCGCTCATTACTTGGTTGTTCGCTTTCTCATATTTGAGCAGGAGATCGTTGATGCGTGCGACCGAATCCCCGATCTGGCCGTCGGTCTCCAGACGGATAGCCTGAACCGTGGATGTCGCATCGTTGAGGCTCGTGGCCATCTCCGTGGCGGCCTTGACGAACGCTTGAGCCAAGTCAGGGTTGTCCGGCGCATTCGCATATTGCTGGAGCGCGCTGTTCAACGCCCCCATGCGGGCCGCAGGCGACTGGTCGAGCTCCGTGTCGCCAATGGTTGCGCTGAGCTTTTGCAACCCTTCGACCAAGGCCTTCTGAGTTGCGGCACTGGAGGTGGTCTCCAGCATCTTCGACAGCAGGGCGCTGTCGCTCGCGCGAAGCACCGTGATTCGGGCGAACCCGCCCGTCGTCGTGAGCGCCCCGATCTTGCGCGAGTAGCTTGGGTCCGAGGCGCCAGCCGTATTGCGCGACACAAGCGCCATCTGCGACTGCGACGCCTGGAGCGATGAACGTGCCGTGTTGTAGGCAACAGACAAAGACATGGATCAATGGCCCTGGGGCAAGAGAGTGCAGGTTACCGCTTCAGGTTCATCAGAACGTCGAGCAGTTCCGACCCGGTCTGGAAGACCTTCGAGTTCGCCGTGTAGCTGGTCTGGGCCTCGATCATCGCCGTGAGTTCGGTGCCGATATCGACGTTCGATCCTTCCAGGGCTCCCGAAGCGATCGAGCCGAAGCCGGACATCTCCGGGAAGCCGACCTGATAGCCGCCGGAAGCCGCCGTCGTCTCATAGACGTTGCCGGCGCGAGGGCTGAGATTGTCGGGGCTCGGAACCGTCGCGAGCGGGATGCGATAGGCACCGACACGGGTGCCGTCCTCGTAGACCGCATAGACCGTGCCGTCGGCGGCGAACTCGACGTCCTTGACGGCTGACGGCGCATTGCCGTTGGAACTGCCGGTGACGTTGTACTCGCCGGCGAGCTGCGTCATGCCGTTCATGTCGAGGCTGAACGCCTCGCCGCCAGGGATATTGAAGCCCAGCACGCCCGATCCGGTCAGCTTGCCGTCCGCATCGAAGTTCAGCTCCATCGACGTCGTTCCCGTCAAGGGAGCCGAGGGATCGCTGCCGTTGAAGACGCTGATGGTCCAGGTATCGGCATCGATCTTGGAGAGCGCGATGTCGACTTTGACGGGATTGCCGACCTTGTCGTAAACCTGCAGCGACGATGCCTTGCTCACCGAGGTGAAGGACCCCGCGACATTCGTGGAGAAGGCCGGATCGGTCGACGTCAGGATCAGATCGCCGGCAGGGTTGGTGGAAGCGTTGACTCCGGTGAGCGTGCCGCCAGCAACGGCAGCATTGATCGCAGCAGCGACTTCGGCGGGCGTCTTTTGCGTCGTGACCGGGAAGACCTGGTCCACGCCGCCGCCGACGCTGAACGTGACCTGCGCACCGCGGCTCACGGTGGGAGCAGAGAAGAGGACGCTGCCGGCTACGGGCGGCGCCACGCTCGCAGGCGTTGCTGTGCCCGTCGCCGCTGCGACAGGCTGGCCGAAGGGAAGATTGCCTTTGAATGTACCGGCTGTCGATCCGGTCGCCTGCATGCCGAAGGAAGCCATGTTGACCGGCTCGACGCCATCGAGGCTGTTCAGGGAAGGATCGACCGCCTCCGTTCCGAGCTTGTAGCCCATCAGGGTGAAGCCGGCGGCGTTGATCAGGTTGCCGGTTCGCCCGTCTTTGACGAAATTGCCGGCGCGGGTGAGATAGGGAGAGCCGCTGGGATCGGACACCACGAAGAAGCCGTTGCCCGAGATCGCCAGATCCGACCCGGACGTCGTGTAGGCGATGGGACCCTGATCCGCGATGGTGTAGCGCACGCGGCTTGTGACCGAGCCCGAGTTATAGTTGCCTTCGCTCGACGGCAGGATGAGCGACGAGAACTCCGTCGAGGCGCGCTTATAGCCGGTCGTGCTCGAGTTCTGGATGTTTTCAGCGACAGTTCCCAGCTTGTTGGACTGGGCGTTCATGCCAGAGACGCCGCTACGAAGAACGCCATAAAGACTCATGGATAGCTCCTAGATTTCAGCTCGAACTAAACACCACGACGCTTGTGCGAAGCTGTGTTGGGCCATGCTTTGAATAAGGTTGAATGGGACATGCTATTGTCTCAGGATCTGGGCCAGATCCATGAAGGCATCGCGGCTCGCCGGCATGGACGGATCCTGCCGCAGGGCCTCGTAGATTTTCGGAACGAGCACCACGGCCTGGTCGAGCTCCTGATCGTTGCCCGGGTGATATCCGCCCATGAGGCGAAGATCGCGCGTATCCTCGAATCGCGCGACGAGGCTGCGCAGGCGGCGGACGAGCTCCTTCTGATCGCTGGACCACACGTGATCGGCCAGGCGCGAGATGGAGCCGAGAACGTTGATGGCCGGATAGCGCCCTTGATCGGCGATGGCGCGGTCGAGAACGATATGCCCGTCGAGCGTTCCGCGGATGTTATCGGCTACCGGATCGTTGTGATCATCGCCGTCGATGAGCACCGAGAAGATGCCTGTGATCGCTCCTCCCCTGCCCTCTTCTCCCGGACCGGCGCGCTCCAGAAGGCGCGGGAGATCGCTGAACACGCTGGGTGTATATCCACGTGCGACGGCGGGCTCGCCGGCGGCGAGCGCCACGTCACGGGCCGCATGGGCATAACGGGTTACGGAATCGACGATGAGTAGAACCGATTCGCCGCAATCGCGGAAATACTCCGCCAGCGCCACGGCCGTCCTCGGCGCCTGGCGGCGCATCATCGGGCTCTCATCGCCGGTAGAGACGACCATGATGGACTTGTGGAGGTTGGCCTGGATCGGCCCCTCCAGGAACTCTCTCACCTCGCGCCCGCGCTCGCCGACCAGAGCGACGACGATGGTGTCGAAACCGTCGCACTTCGCCAGCATGGTCAGGAGAGTGGACTTGCCGACACCCGACCCGGCGAAGATGCCGATGCGCTGCCCTTTGCAGATCGGCGTGAAGAGGTCGATGGCCTTGACGCCGGTCCTGAGCGGTTCTTTCACCCTGGAGCGCAGCATGGCCGATGGAGGCTCGGCATCGTTCCGGACGGTTGTCGCGCCGGGAATGAGCGGCCCCAATCCATCCAGCGGCTCTCCGAGGGCGTTGATCACTCTCCCGCGCCAGCTGTGGTCGGGGCTCAGGCCGATGTCTCCTACAAGGAAGGCGGGCATACCGAGGCCGGCCTCGATCCTTCCGTTGAAGGGCTTGACCGTGACGCCGCCGCCATCGATGCGGACGACCTCCCCAATCTCGGTCTTGTCTTGAGCAGCAAACCCGATCCGGTCTCCGAGCTTGACGAACTGGGACAGGCCGGCGACCCGGTAATAGCTCGGCGTGACCTCGTTGATGACGCCGCTGATCCTGACCTTCCGTCGAGCCCCACCTTCGGTAAGAACGAACTCTTCAAGCGACTGCAGGGCGTTCATGGCAGCCATCAGGTGCTAGGCCCCAGGGTCTTGATCGCATCCATGAGCGTCGATTCGCTCTCCTGGATCGTCGTCGCCGCGCTCTCGAAGCTTCTCTGAACGGCGATCATCTTGGTCATTTCCAGGACCGGATTGACGTTCGAGCCCTCACTGTAACCCTGCTGAATGCCATTCGAGTTGAAGTCCTGGACGACATCGCCGGGGACGTTCGAGATCACGCCCGAGTTTCCGTAGCGGGTGAGCTTGGCGTTGGAGCTCAGGTTGAAGAGGCCGATGGCCCCGACCTGGTTGCCGGCCTGAATGATCGTGCCGTCCCGGCCGATCGTGGGAGTTCCAGCCATCGGGTCGAGGGCGATGGGAGCACCGCCCGCATCAAGAACCTGGAAGCCCTCCACTGTCAGCAGATCGCCGTTCTCGTTCATCTTGAACCGGCCGTCCCGCGTGTAAACCGCCCCGTTGGGGCCGTTGAAGGCGAACCAGCCCTCTCCCTGAATGGCGACATCAAGCGGGTTGTCCGTCTTGATGATGGCGCCCGTGCGCCGGGAGACGAAGTTCTGGCCGGACGATGCAAAGGAGACGTTCTCCTTCGCCGCCAGAGATAGGATCTCCTCGAACTTCACCTCGTCGGCGCGAAAGCCGCCCGTGTTGATGTTCGCAACATTGTTCGCAATCGTGCTGAGGCGCTTTTCCATCGCCACTTGAGCCGACAGCGCCACATAGAGCGAAGATTGCATCTGAAGTCCTCCAGCCTGCGTCCCTGGTGAGAGCTCGCCGCCACCGGGCAGCGCCAGCCTTCAAGATGCGGCGGCGTCAGGCCCGATGATCAATGCAGGATCGGTAGTCGAGCAGCCTTGCACGAGGCTTGCTCCCGCTTTTCCAGCTTCGCGCAAGCCTCCGCGATTACGACATCGTCAACAGGTTGGATTTCGAGAGGGGACTAGGGCATTGGGCGTCTTGATCGGACTGGCAGTTGCCATCGGCTCGCTCGTCAGCGGCTATGTCGCTATGGGCGGACATCTTGCCGTCATCTGGCAGCCTTGGGAATATGTCATCATCTGCGGCATCGCGATCGGCACCTTCATTATCGCCAATCCCATGTCCCTGGTGAAGGACACCGGGCGTGCCGCCCGTGAGGCAATCACCGGCGCTGTTCCCAAGCGGGAGCAGTACCTGGCGATCCTCGGTCTCCTCTACGCTCTGATGCGGGAATTGAAGAACAGGCCCCGCAACGAGGTCGAGGGGCACATCGACCAGCCCGAGGAGTCGGAGATCTTCAAGTCGTTCCCCAGCGTCCTGAAGGACAAGGACCTGACGCTCTTCATCTGCGACTATGCCCGCCTCATCATCATCGGCAATGCCCGCCCCCATGAGATCGAAGCGCTCATGGAGGAGGAGATCGCGACCCTCAAGCGCGATCGCACGAAGCCGTACTACTCACTCAACACCGTCTCGGAAGCCCTGCCGGCGCTCGGCATCGTGGCTGCCGTGCTCGGGATCGTGAAGGCGCTCGGCGCCATCGACCAATCCCCCGCCATCCTGGGCGGACTGATCGCCTCGGCGCTTGTGGGAACTTTCGTCGGCATCTTCATCTCCTATGCATTCCTCTCGCCCCTGGCCAACAAGGTCAAGGCAACCCGTGAGAAGCAGACGCGTGTCTATGTGATCGTGAAGCAGGCGCTCATCGCCTATATGAACGGCGCCCTGCCGCAGATCGCCGTCGAGCATGGCCGCAAGGGCATCTCGGTGGAATACCGCCCGACCATCGACGAGGTCGAAGCCGCCACCACCACGGGCGGCCGGTCCGAAGAGCTGAAAGAGGCGGCCTAAGCGATGAGCGGGACACAGAGCGCAAACGACATTCGCGACATGCTGCTGGACTCGGCGGGTCTCTCGCTCGACCGCCTTCCGATGCTCCATGTCATTTTCGACCGCATGACCACGAGCTGCGCCGAGCATCTGCGCCACATGGCGGCCTCGCCCATGTACTACTCGCTCAGCGGTCTCGAGAGCGGTCGAATCACCGAGATCCTGGAGATGTACGAGGCCAATGCGGTTGCCGGCATCTTTCACGCTCCCGAGTGGGACAGCCACATCCTGATCGGTTTCGATCGCGATTTCATCTACACGATGGTGGAAGTCCTCTTCGGGTCCGATGGATCAGAGGCACCCGTCGAGGAAGCCCGCGGCTTCTCCACCATCGAGCTGCGGATGGCGCAGACGCTGTTCGAGCAGGTTGCCAAGGCCCTGCAGGCCTCCTTCGCACTGGTGGCCGATACCAAGTTCAAGCTCGAGCGCATTGAAACCCGCATGGACTTCGCCGTCATCGGGCGCCGGAACAATCAGGCCGTGGCCGCGAAGTTCCTGCTCCAGGCGCTCAACCGCGGCGGCGAGATGTTCGTGGTCATTCCGCAATCGGTGCTGAACCCGATGCGCAAGGTGCTCTCCCGCGTGGTCTCCAGCGAGTCCTCCGGCCGTGATCCGCGCTGGATGAAGCAGATCGCAACCGAGGTGAAGAAGACGGAAGTGACGCTCAAGGCGGTGCTCGAAGAACGCTTCCTCTCATTGGGCGAGATCGCCGATCTGAAGGTGGGCGACGTGATCGAGCTGCAGGCGACGCCGCGCAGCCGGGTCAAGCTCGAAGGCAACAATCAAGGCCTGTTCTGGTGCAATATCGGCCAGTCCGAAGGCACCTACGTCCTTAAGGTCGATGAACATATCGACCAAGAGAAGGAATTCCTCGACGATGTCCTCCCTCGCTAACGTCATCCTCTTCCTGGCTCTCGTCACGACCAGCGTCATGGTTGCGGTCATGTACGTGAAGCTCAAGAAATTCGACCGGTACCATGCCGAGTATCAGCAGATCTTCGACAGGACGGGAGACGCCCTCAAGGGCGCTCAGACGGCCGTCATGAGCTTCGGAGCTGAAGGCAAGGAGACACTCGCCCTGCTCGGCTCGCGCATCGAGGAGGCCAAGGCAGTCGCGGCGCAACTGGAGACTCTCACACGAGAGGCCAGCCGGCAGGCCCAGTCACGCTCCAATTCTCTTAATTCGTAAGGTTCGTTCCCATGACAAATCCCTTCGATCCTAAGTCTCAAGACAAGGCTATCTGGCAGCAGGAGAGCGCCATCTCCTCGCAGGACGAAAAGCTCGGCGGCAGAAATCTCGATTCGATCCTTCGGATCCCGGTCACGATCCAGGTGGTTCTCGGGTCCGCCACCATGCCTGTCGCCAACCTGATGAAGCTCGGCAGAGGAGCCATCGTTCCGCTCGACCACCGCGTGGGCGAACCTGTCGATGTTGTCGTCAACGGCCGAATCATCGCCCGTGGCGAAGTGGTGGTTGTCGAAGACGACAATTCCCGCTTCGGGATCTCGCTCACCGAGATCGTCGGCCCTCCGAGCAACGATCTTAACGGCTGAAGTGGTTTTTCCGCATGGTCGCACCAGTTCCCATGAAGGCGAATGGCTCTAAGGTCCTGAAGGGGCCGGAGCGTGTCGCAACACTGCTCTTTGTAATGGGGAAGCCTGCTGCCAGTAGGATCCTCAAGCATTTCAGCGAGGACGAGATCCGCCTCGTCACCAAGTCGGCCGCGCAGCTGGGGGCCGTCTCGCCCACGCAGATCGAGCAGCTTGTGGAGGAATTCGCCTCCAACTTCACAGACGGAGCAGACCTCATAGGCGGCGCCGCCCACATCGAGAAGCTGCTGACGGGCATCCTGAGCCCGGAGCAGATCTCGAGCATCATGAGCGAGGTGGTCGGGAACGCCAACAGGAGCATTTGGGAGCGGATCTCGACAGTGTCGGAAAGCGCCATCGCTTCCTACCTGATGAAGGAGCATCCGCAGACCGCAGCCCTGATCCTCTCCAAGGTCAAGCCCTCCTGCGCTGCGAAGGTGATGGCGCAACTTCCCCAGCCGCTTCGGAACAACCTCATGCGCCGCATGCTCAGCATGAAGCCGATTGTGGACGAGACCATGAAGAACATCGAGAAGACCCTCCACGAGGACTTCATGGCCAACTTCTCGAAGAACGCCGGCGCGGACACCCACGCCAAAATCGCCGACATCATCAACAAGATGGAGCGCGATCACATGGAAGACGTCCTCACCAGCCTCTCGACTGTCCGCCCCAAATCGGCAGAGATTCTCAGAGGCCTGCTCTTCACGTTCGACGATATCGTCAAGCTCACTCCGAAGGATCGCACGACCCTGTTCGACCAGGTTCCGCCGGACCGCGTCGTTCTCGCGCTCAAGGGGACGAACGACGAGTTCCGCAAGGTTGTCCTGTCGGCTCTCTCTTCGCGCGTCCGCCGCATGATCGAGCACGAACTGAACAGCAAGGAACCCTCGTCGCATCGCGACATTGCTGAAGCCCGCCGGACCATCACGGACCTCGCGCTCGAAATGGCCGGTCGCGGAGAGATCGTCATCAACTCAGAGACCGAGGATGAAGCCTACTTCTAACCGACAGGCTTCAGCCCATGTCTGATACGGATGACAAGGACAGCAAGACAGAAGCGCCTTCCGACAAGAAAGTGCGCGACGCCCTGGAGAAGGGAAACATTCCTTTCTCCAGGGAGGCGCCCCTGTTCGCCTCGATCCTGGGTATCCTCATCGGTCTGGCTTTCGCGGTCCGCAGCAACACCAAGACGCTGACGGAGAAACTGTCGCTTTTCATCAACCGACCGCAGGATTTCCGTCTGGAGACGGGGGCCGACGCAGCAGCCCTGATCCAGGCTGTTGCCATTGAGGTTGGACAATGCCTGATTCCAGTCATCGTCATTCTGGCTGCCTGCAGCCTCTCAGCCTCCATTCTTCAGAACGTTCCGTCCGTGGTGTCCGAGCGAATCAGGCCGCAGTGGAACAGAATCTCTCCGATGGGCGGCTGGAAGCGAATCTTCGGCCGGCAGGGCCTCGTCGAATTCTTGAAGTCATTGTTCAAGTTCGGAACGATGACACTGGTCAGCATCCTGCTCCTGAGATCGGAGCAATATAAGGTCTTGAATGCCATGTTCAGTGATCCGTCCCTTCTTCCGGAGCTGATGTTGACCATGGCGATGCGTCTCGTCTCCGCCATCGCGATTGCAACGATCGTCCTCGTCGCCGCCGACCTGCTCTGGGCCCGTTTCAAGTGGCGCAGCGACCTGAAGATGACCAAGCAGGAGGTGAAGGAGGAGTACAAGCAGATGGAAGGCGATCCCATGGTCAAGGCGCGCATGCGCTCCCTGGCTCAGGATCGAAGCAGAAAGCGGATGCTGGCTGCTGTGCCGAAGGCCACTTTCGTCATCGCGAATCCGACCCATTACGCAATCGCCTTGCGCTACGAGCGCAGCGAGGCGAGCGCACCGATCGTCGTCGCCAAGGGGCAGGATCTCATCGCGCTTAAAATTCGTGAGATCGCGGAGAAGAGCGGCGTTCCCGTGATCGAAGACAAGCCTCTGGCAAGGTCCATGTACAATCATGTTGAAGTGGATCGCATGATCCCGCCTGACTTCTACAAAGCTGTCGCACAAATCCTGTTCTACATTCTCACGAGGTCGAAATGAGAAGCATTCGCACCGCGGACATGGTGGCCTCGCCTAGCGAGCATCTGGACATCCAGGCGTTCGAGGAGGTTCTCGCTTGCAATATCAAGGATGTTATTGCGGATTTTTGCCTCGCGGATGCGGATATCATCAGGTTCTATGCCGATAACCAGCTGCACGGAAACATGGATGAGATGCTGACCTCATCCGCCGAGCTGTTCTTCAAGGGCGAGACGCTGTCATACGGACATGTCGCTCATGTCAGAACAGGGCGAGACGATCATTCCTGTGTCGTCCTCGACATGGAGTTCGTGCACGATGCGGTGACCGTCTTCTTCCAGCTCATCTTCGGCGACTACTACATCGGGGTGAAGATCAGCAGGGTTCTGCTCGATCCAGCCTTCAAGCGATCCGAGTTCAACCTTTCCTCTTTCGCACGCATTGTCTCCTCCGCACGCTTGAGGCCCCTTCCTCCGCGCTTCCAGTCCCCCTATTGCCTCGCCGAATCTGTCCGGCACTGATGGCTGAGCGCTGGCGGCGTACCTTCATGAATCGCAAAGCAGTCTCCAAGGTTGCCTTGGTCGTGGTTGCAGGCATGGTTTCAGCCTGCAACGCGACGGACAGCCCGTATCCCCAAGGCCCGTGGGGCCCCACCTCTACGCCGAGGAGCTACCCTGCATACTCCGCTCCCTGGGGCAGACCGCCGGTCGTTCCCGTATACGGGGTTGCCGTTCAGCCGGTCCATGAGCCGATTAATGTCGTGGAAGCGCCTTTGCACCGCGCCCGGAAAGACTATGAAGTCCGCCTGGAGTCGGAGTTGCCTCCCAGGCCTCTTCCAGATCGGTCCGCATTTGATATCACGGCAGGCCCGGAGCCCCTGCCCGGGCCTGATCCCCGATCCCCCGCCCCTGCGCAACGCGGGGCCGGCGCCGACGTCCAGGCCAGTGCCCCAGGGGTCTTCACGCCGCCTCAACGCCCATCGTCCTATGCTGGCACGTGGAAAGCCAGCGTCGGCTCCGTCTCGTGCCGCCTCCAGCTCTCAAGCGTCCCATCGCTCGATCTCTACAAAGCCTCGACTCAGGGCTGTTCCGGCGACGCGCTGAAGACGGTCAACGCATGGAGTATCCGTGACAATCAGGTGATCCTGTTCTCCCGCGGCCAGGTTGTCGCGCGGCTTTCAGGTGCCGAAGCGGCTCTCTCGGGTACGCTCAGCGACTCCGGGTCTGAGCTGACCATGACGCGCTAGGGACAGCGCGTCTCATCGAATGCGGAAGTTCGTGGACGTTTCTTAGTCTGCCGCAGCCGTTTGACCGGGATTGAGGCCGGGAGCATCTGCGCAGAATGAGCGAGCGCCCGGCGTCCATGCGCCGAAGCCCGTTGCGACCATGTTGGCGATTACCCGGCAGACATAGCGTTTCTGCGCCGGATCGTTGTTGGGTCCGGCATGATAGCGCGCAACCGCCATGGTCCACGTCTCGTGGCGGGCCTTCAAATCCTTGAGAAAGCGCGCGGCGTATTCCACGTTCATGCGCGGGTTCAGCATGCTCTCGATCGAGGGAAACTTTTCGCGGTGGTAGTGATGATTGATCTGCATGCAACCCATGTCGATCAGCCTTGCTCCGGACCGGCTTGCCTGCTCGAACTTCTGGATCGCCTCAACCGCGCTGTTCGAGAAGACTGCCTTGCCTTCGACGTTCATGGCGTAAGGCTGCAGGCTCCCGCGCTTGCCGGTCTCTGTGAGGCCGACAGAGTAGAGCATCCCCAGCGGAACGCCATACAGGGCAGAGGCCCGCATCATCTCCCGCTCGCACAATCCAGCCTGAGGCTGAGCGACAGCCGGCGTCACCGATATGGCGCTAGAGGTAAATCCCGCCAGAGCTGCTGCTAACAGCGGTCCGATTCTGTTTCGGCTCATTGCGGAGTTCCGCATCGTCCTGTCCATGCAGCCCATGTTGTCTGGAGGAATGACTCTGGCCGCCTGCGCCGTTCTGGAAGTTCTGGTCTTGCGCCCCCGACTGCGGACGCTGGAATGAATGGCGGTCATGGTTGGTTGATTCAGCAGTCTGGATATTGATCACATCGGGTCGATAGCCGGAAGTTCTCAGCAGGCTGGAGAGTTTCTCGGCATCGTTTCTGAGGAGCTCCGCCGTTTCCTGTTTCTCCACCTGAAGCTCCATCTCCAGGCTGTCGCCAGAAAGACGCATCTTGACCGTCACGAGCCCCAGCTCCACCGGATTGAGCTGCAGGCTGAGAACCCTGAGGACTCCTCCCGAGGCACGGGCCACGGCGACGCGGTGCACGCCATCACCTTGGACGGACGGCTGCTGTAGGGCGGAGACCTCAGATACATCGTCCAGGATCGCTCGGGCCATCTGGTGGAGCGTTACGGCCGGCAGCGAGCCGCCATCGGCCCTCTGAAGGCCAGGCGCAGCTTGCTTCTGCACTTCAGCGCGATCGGCCATTCGGCCGAGGGAGACCCTGTCGAAGCTCATCTCCTCATCGCGCTGACGGACGCCGGCCGACCCGGCATCAGGAACGGCGGGCTCGTCGCCCAATCGTTGCTGCAGATTGAGAGAAGGATGCTTCGCTGCGGCCTCCAGGGACTTCTTGACGCCAGGATCGTTCGGAAGAGCTTCGGCCGAAGGGTCGGTTGATTCAGCCGGGGTTACTTCTTGGAGTGCTGTGTCAAAACCTTCGACAACGGGTCTGAAATGGGTTTCCTGGTTCTGTACGGAAACTGACAGCTTCGACCCGACGGCGGGGCTCAGGATGCTGTCAGCCGTTGCGTCCGGGTTCAGTAACGGCAGCATTGAAGAAGCGCCGTTGCGTGTTTCGGCATCGGATTGTCCGCCTGCGCCGGTCTGCGACAGGATTCGCGGCAGAAGGCTCTCAAGAACGGAATAGGCCTGACTTCCCGCAAGAGGTGTGGCGGCTCCCACTAAGGATCCATCCGGCGAGGTCGCCGAGAGCAGAGCCTGCAATTCCGTTGTATTGATTGCTGGCTGTTCCGCTGTCTGCTCGGTCAGGCTCGACAGATTGTCATCCTGAAGGAGGTCCACACTCTCCCGGCCCTGCCCCCGCGAGAAGCCTTCGAGCAGCGTATCGAATCCCGGCGCCTCACTTCCGGAGCCTTTGCCGCCGTGCTGAGCATCGGCCGCGGAGGAAGGACCGCGCGGCGTCTGATTGGCTTCAGCGGGACGCGAGGGTGTCTGGGGCATGAGATCGAGACGGTTCATTGACTTACGGACGCCTGATTCTTGATTAACCTGTCGACGCGGCTCAAGGCGTCACGGGCCTTGGATAAAGCTTGAAGCTGTTCCAGCCCTTGCGCTTGAATGTTCGGGTCTGCCGTCTTCTCGGCGGCCTTCGTAAGCAAGGGCTTAGCCTTTTCAGCCAGAGCAGCCGGTGCGCCAGGCATCGTCTGGATGTGCCCTGCCATTGCGATGGCCGAATCAAGCAGGGCCACGTCACTCGTAGGGAGAAGTGAGCGGTCGATCTGGCGGAGCTCTTCGGCCGCGACTTTGGTATTCTCAGGCGAGATGATCATGGAGGCAGCTCGATAGAGCCTTGAACGTGCGGTGCTGACCTTATCGCCCTCGACCAGTTCCCCTGCCTTCTCCGCCAGCAGGCGAGCGGATTTCGTAAATCCCTGCTCAACGGACGCGCGGGCGGCAAGAAGGTAGAGGTCGCGCCTGGCCTCAGGTTCCAACTCCTGCATCATTGCAACGAAACCGTCGAAGCGGGACTTTTCCTGCCCGAAGTCGATGCGTGTCGAGGCCGAAGCCAGACGCTGCCGGAAGTTGCCGGCATAGACCGAGTGTCGGAAGCGTCTTAGGTAATCCGTTGCAAGTGACTGAAACTTCTCGACGCGATCGGTCTGGCTCGCGACGAAAACCTGCCGCCGCAGCGCTGCCTCTTCGAAAAGCGTGCCTGGAGCCTGAAGCCGCACGAAGTCGAGCAGCTCATCGGATTTTGCAGGATCCTTCCTGACAACGAGCGCCGACTGGACCAATGCCAGCTGCGCGCTCATGGTCGGCGGAAAGGTGCGCGGATCCAGCGATACGAGGGCATTGTAGGCAGCCTCCTCACGGCCCTCGACATAGGCGAGAGCCCCCTCGACGAGCGGACGGTCATTTTCCGTGACCACAGAGGAGCCCAATTCCAGAAGCTTCCGCAAGAGGCCAGGGTTGCCCCCACTTAGAACGAACAGCACGGCAGCATGAACGTTCTTGCCGTTCTGCCAGACCTCCGGCGCGATTTCCATGAATCGCGTGTCCAGGACACTCAGCAGGCCTCTCTGCCCAATATGAGCCTCGGTTGAACCCGTTGCGATCTGATCCTGCATCAGGTGCAGCGTGCGCACCATCTGCAGGGGACTGGGAGCTGCCAAGGGTCTGGCCTGCTGCTCGACGGCAGCTTCCGGCGCAGCATCGGCAGACCGGCCGCTCTCATTCGCGGCGCTATGCGCAGCGAACAGCAGAATCATCCCGAGAGCAGCGAGCAGGCGCACTTTCAACGTCATTACTCCTGCAGAAGAATCTCGACCCGGCGGTTCTGATCGGCATTGGGATTAGTCGGGACCTTCGGCTCTCGATCCGCATGCCCCTCGACACGGACAATCCTCTTCTCGTCCAATCCCCCTCGCACGAGCATGTACAAAGCCATCTGGGCTCTGGCATGGGACAGGCGCCAATTATCATAATTGGCAGACTTGAAGGGCCGAGCGTCAGTATGACCACGGATCACGATCTTGCCCGGCCGCGCCTGTAGGATCTTGGCGATTTCGGCCATGGCGCGAACGACCTTGGCGTGCGGCTCCGCGGAGCCGACCGCAAACATCGTGAAGTCAAAGTCGTCCGTGAGGCTGATCAGGGTTCCCGCGCCAGTCCGGCGGACATCGATATGCGGCTGAGGCGTGACATCCCTTGTCGGCTGAACGGCCTTGAGAATATCCCGCTTCAGCTCCGCCGCCTTTTGATCGGCGGCATTCACCTCCGAAGCATTCTGGTCTGCGGAGGTTCCGGGAGTCGCTGAGAGCGCAGCCTGCGCCTCCGACGATAACGCACCGCCGGCAGGCACCTGCTGCTGCGCCTTGTAGCCTGTTTGCGGCTTTTCGCTGAAGGACGCGATCGCATCGATGATGGCCTTAGATGGCGCAGACGGTGCCGTGCCCGGCTTCAAGGGCGTATTCGTCTTCAATTCATCGACGGGCGCAACCTGCCAGTAGAGCGGATCGAACGGATCGCGGAAAGCCTCGCCGGCCTTCAGGCCAGGCACGTCGCTTTCACCGGGAGTGACGTCGGCGCCGAGCGTGTCGTGCGGCGTTGCCTCGATCTCGTCCGCAATTCGGGCGAGCACGGCGTAGGGGTCCTGGAACAGGGCCCCCTCCTTGAATCGAGGCTTCTGCAGCTGGTGGGACTTACCGCCTGTTCCCTCGCCGCTTCCCTTCTCCTTGCCGTCCTTCGTATTCTCGGTCTCATTGTCGGGAGGAACGTTCTGAGGGTCGTCGAGCCCCTTCTTGTTCGGGGTCGATTCGGCAAGCTTTACTGGGTTGAAGTAATTGGCGACGCCGCTGCGCGTCTCTTCATCCGTCAGGCTGATGAGCCACATGACGAGAAAGAAAGCCATCATGGCGGTCATGAAGTCCGCGTGAGCGATCTTCCACGCTCCGCCCTTCACGGCCTCCTCGCTGTCGTCGCCTCTCCTGACGATGACGATTTCCTGCTTATCCGATTTCGACATCATGACTCAGCTTTCAGGACCTGCTCGAGCCGGTCCGACCAAGCCCGAAGCTGGGTCTGCACCGTCGTGTCGCGGGCAGTGACGCTCACCTCGACATGGTCGCCTGGAAGGAACTCTATCGCGCTTCCATGGGACCCAAGATTCTCTTTCAGAGCCAGCAGGAGATCCTCGGGCCCCACGATCTTCATCGGCCCGGTCTCGTCCCCCAGGAGAAGCGTTGCGAGCACTTCCTTGAAGTCGACGATGCTCTGCTGGCGGAAAGACTCGGAAACGAAGGGCTTCAGGATGTTTGCGACCCTCTCCGAGAGCAAGGCTTCCATCCGGCCGATGCCCTCCACGATCAATGTCGACAGCTGATCCACCTGCTGCTCCACCCAGATCACGCGCTGCGACGCCAGTTCGTCCTCATAGCGGGCCTTCTCGGCAGCAATCGCTTCTTCGAGCTGCCGCCGGGCGGCATCTCTTTCCTCAGCTCTCACCTTCGCTTCGACGGCCTTGAGGAGTTCCGCTTGCCGGTCCACTGCCGGTATCGGGGGCGCCAGATCGGGCTCGGCTGCGACTTTGACGGCGCGCAGGATCCCGATTCCCACCGGCTCGCTCCGAGGTGCGGGCGAGAAATCCTCCAGCAGGTTGGCAATCGCTCCGGCCATCACGCGGCCTCCCGCCCGAGCCACTGCTTCAGCACGGCAGCGGCATGCTCTTCGCTGAGCTCGATGATCTGCTCAAGCTTGCGCTGCGGAGTGCGCGGCATCTCGATGAGGTTCTGCTCCTCTCGATCAAGAGCGGCCTGCAGCGCCTGCCTTCCATTTTCGTTCTCGGCCTCCTCGGCTTCGGCTGCAGCCAGAGCAGCTGCCTGCTCGCGCTGAAGCTCGAGTTCGGCCTGATGGCGCGCCATCAGCATTCTCACGGCGGGGCGCAGGCCGAACCAGATCATCATCGCGCACAGGGCCAGGATGGTGAGGGCATTCACGACCGTGCCGAACTGGCGCATGAGGATCTCGGTCAGCGATGGCCCAGGCACCGGCTGCAGCATGCCGCCGTCATCGACGAAGCTCACTGCCGCAACCTTGATCTGATCGCCTCGGGTCTTGCTGAAGCCGGTGGCAGAAGAAACGAGCTGCTCGATCTCCATGATCTTGGCATCCATCTCGGCAGGAGTGGCTTTCTCACCCAGCAGAGAGGTAATTCGAGACCTGTTCACCAGCACGGCGACAGAAAGATTCTTGATCTGATAGCCATCGCTGATGGTCTGGATCGTCTTCGACGAGATTTCGTAGTTGGTCAACTCCTCGCGGCGCTGGTTGTCTTCGCTTGAGCTGTCACCCGACTCGGCTCGGACGCTCTCGTCCGGCAGGTTCTGTTGGACGGTGGTCGGTTTCTGCCCGCTCCTGTTCTGCGCGACTTCGGTTTCCTTGACCGTGCGCACCGAGCGCTCGACCTTCGATTCTGGGTTGAAGATCGTCTCGCTGGTGTTGACCTTGTCAGTGCTCAGCCGGGCAGCCACGCTGATCTCGAAATTGCCGGTGCCGAGATAGGGCGCCAGGGTGCGGCGGACATTGTCCTGGATCTCCAGACCCACCGTCTTCTCGAGTCGGGCCATCTTGCCGGTCGACGCATTGGAGGCATCATCCCCGGACATCAGAAGAGTGCCGTCCGTGTTCATGACGGTGACCTTGTCCACAGCCATGCCTGGGATGGCGGCAGCAACCAGGTGCCGGATTGCCTGGGCCGATGATGCATCATCGGCCGGCGAGGTGCGGATCACCACGGAAGCCGAGGGGGCCTGCTGCTCGCGGCGGAAGGAGCCACGATCCGGAAGAACGATGTGGACGCGGGCAGCCTTGATCCCCTTCATTCCCTGGATGGTGCGCGCCAGCTCGCCCTCAAGCGCGCGAACCTTCGTGACCTCCTGCATGAAGGAAGTCAGGCCCAGCGAACCGAGATCGTTGAAGAGTTCGTAGCCAGACTTCGTGCTGTGCGGCAGCCCCTTCTCGGCCAGGAGCATCCTGGCAGAAGCCGTGTTGCCATAGCTGACCAGGAGAGCCGTTCCGTCGGCACTGACATCGAAGGGAATGCTGGCGTCCTTGAGAACGGCGCCCATACGGCCGACATCCTCGCGATCCAGGCCAGTGTACAAGGTCTCCTGAGCCGGGCGGCTGAGATAATAGGCTCCAAAACCGACGGACAGGAAGACTGCAAGGCCGATTGCGGCCAGGGCGGCCAGGCGACGCGGGCCCAGCAGCAGCAAACTACTCCAGAGTCTTTCGGCTTGTTGACGACCAGGCATGAGGAATCTCGGTACTGATAAAAGTTATCGAGACTACTTTTGCGTCGCCAACCTTGTGCGAAGGTTGCTGCTCCTCAGATATCGCTCAATTCATTGGTGAGGAGCTTGCCGTCCAAGACAGGGGTCAGAAGTACGAGCGCACAAGGCCGCTCACGAGGATATTCCAGCCGTCGATCAGGACGAAGAAGAGGATCTTGAAGGGCAGTGCCAAAACGGTCGGCGGCATCATCATCATGCCCATGGACATCACCAGGGTGGCGACGATCATGTCAATTACGAGGAACGGGAGCGCGATCAGGAAGCCGATCTCGAATCCGCGCCTCAGCTCGGAGATCATGAAGGCGGGGATCAGGATGCGCAGATCGATCTTCTCGCCCTCCTCGGGCTTCGGGTAGTTGACCGCCGCCAGATCGCTGAACATCTGGAGGTCTTTCGGTCTCACATGGGTCAGCATGAAATCCCGGAACGGTTCCGTCGTCTTGGTGAAGGCTTCCGTCTCGGTGATTCGGTTCTCCGTCAGCGGGCGAACGCCCTCATTCCATGCCTTGTCGAAGGTCGGCCCCATAACGAAGAAGGTCATGAACAGGGACAGGCTGATCAGGAAGACGTTGGCCGGAGTGCTCTGAAGGCCGAGCCCCGAACGCAGGAACGAGAAGGCCACCACGAACCGGGTGAAGCTCGTCACCATGATCAGAAGCCCCGGCGCGAGCGACAACACCGTCAGGAGGACGACCAGCTGAATGATGCGTCCGCTGACTGCGCCTTCTCCTGATGGGAGCAGTGCCTGAAGATCCGCCAGCTGGGCATTGGCGCTGGACGCCAGCAGGATGAACGCGCCGGTGAGAATCAGACGGAAAGGCATGGCAATGGTCTTTCGGAAAATGAACAGGCGGCTTGAAAACTCAGACTGTGTTCGACCTACTGGACGATAAGGGTTTCGAGAACAAGCTCCTGGATGACTCCCTTCGAGCGCAATTTGACGCGCTCGTTGAGATCTTCCCTGAGATGCAGGAGGCCGCTCGGCCCTTGGATCTGCGCTAGCGACAGGGTCCGAAGATAGGCCAGGATGTCCTGACGGATCTCGCCGGCCATCACCTCGGGGTTCTGCTCCTCGCCTGTCTTGTAGATGACGGAAGCCTCAACCCTGACCCAATCTTCGGTCGATGCGGCGAGATTCGTGACGACCGGAGCGAGCTTCTTGATCCCGATAGTGCCCGCATAAGGGCTAGCAACCTCGGTCTTCTCGGGCAGAGCCTTGTATTTCTCCTCGACCCGCTTCTCGATGCCGGAGACCATCACGAGCCCGAACCCACCTCCGATCACAGCCGAGAGCAGCGTCAGGAGGCCGAGCGTCAGGAGCCACCTCAGCGATCCCTCTCGGGCCGGTGCGCTGTTGGCTGGAGCCGGAAGTTCCAATGCCTTAGCCATCTCTCTGGTCCTCGTATGCCGCCTAGAAGGGTGTCACGGCATCAAACAGCTGCTGGCCATAGGCGGGCTGCTGAACCTCCATGAGGCGCCCGCGGCCGCCATAGGAGACCCTGGCCTCGGCGATTTTGTCGTAGCTGATAGTGTTCTTCGGCGAGATGTCGCGGGGCCGCACGATGCCTGCGATGTTGAGCACGCGGAGCTCATAGTTTACCCGCACTTCCTGCGAGCCGCTGATCACCACGTTGCCGTTCGGCAGAACTTCGTTGACGACTGCGGCGACCGACAGGCGCAGCTTTTCCGACCGATCAATGGTCCCCTGCCCTGTCGAGTTGGACGAGGAGTTGATGCCGGCATCCGCCGTGCCGTCAGCGTTCCAGCCCTCAAACGACAAGGCATAGTCGAGGCCTGCGCTCACGGAAGATCGCCTCGAACGGTCGCTGGCGTTTTCAAACTCCGCCTTGTCGTCGATCTGGATGTTCACCGTCACGATGTCGCCCACCTGCCGGGCCCGCGGGCTGGTGAAGAGGTCGGCGCTGGCATTGCTCCAGGTGGAGTTCGCAGCTGAGGGGCCGGAGCCCTTGAAAAGATGCGGGAGCGGTTCGCGGTCGACAGCGATACCCGAGCCCACGGGCGTCATACCCGGCTCGCGTCCCAAATCCTCCGGCCTCGTCGCGCAGGCGGCGAGGAAACACAGGCCAACGATGGCAATGAGATGCTTCAATTTTGCCTCACGGGATTTTTTTCGCGCTTCGGAGCGTCGGTGATGACATTGGCCAGTTGGGCAGCCCGGGCCGGTTCCATCTCGTTGAGAACCGCACTCGCGGCTCTCGGATTGAGCTTGGCGATGACGGCGGCGGCGATTTCTTCGTCCATGTTCATGAGCTGGAGAGCCGCCGCGTCCGGACGCATCCGCGAGTAGATCATGACGATCGTCTCGTCAGCCTTCTCCAGAACCTCGTTGCGGCGCTTGAGCCATTCCTCATACTCGGCGCGCTTCGCCTCCAGGACCTTGATGCGGCCCTCGATTTCCTTTTCCATATCGGCAAGCGCCTGCTTCTGCAGGGCGAAGCGTGCATCGGACGCCGCATCGGCGATATTGGTGCAGTACTGGCTGTTCTTAGGTGATGCATTCGCTTCCTGGGCCTGAGCGCTGCCGGAAGCCATGACTCCCAAGAGCAAGCCACAGATCGCCGTTCGCCGCACGTTCTGGAACATCATGCGAGAGATCATTGGATCACCAACTCCGCTTGAAGGGCTCCGGCGGTCTTGATCGCCTGGAGGATCGCGATCACATCGGACGGCTTAAGGCCCATCTGGTTCAATCCCTTGACGAGGGTCTGCAGATCCGAACCCCGGACAATTGCGAGTGGCACACGCTCCTCCGCTGCGGTGATCTGCGTGCGCGGCACTACCACCGTCTGGCCCATCGAGAACGGATCCGGTTGCGAGACTTCGGGCGTCTCGGTCACACGGATCGTGAGAGCCCCATGCGTGATGGCCACCGTCGAGATCTGAACGTTCTTTCCAATAACAACGGTTCCGGTCCGCTGGTCGATAACGATCCGGGCGGGCGTGTCGGGCCTGATCTCAAGATCGCCGAGTTCGGCAATGAAACGCGTCGCTGCGATGTTCTTCGGCTTCTGCAGAACGACCGTGCGGAAGTCGCGGGGAGACGCAACCCGCACGCCGAACCGCTGCTGGGCATATTGGTTGATCGCGTCGGTGATCAGCGTCGCCGTCTTGTAGTCGGGGTTCTTGAGCTCGAAGGCCAGCCCGCCGACGGCCTCGAAGCCGCCCTGGACCTCACGCTCGATCAGCGCACCGTTCGGAATGCGTCCTGCCGTCGCGACGCCTGAGGTCAGGGTCTCGGCCTGACCCTGCGCAGAGAACCCGGATACCACGATGGCGCCTTGAGCAACCGCATAGACCTGCCCATCACCGCCCTGCAGAGCGGTCAGCATGAGGGTGCCGCCTTTCAGCGAGGTCGCATCGCCCATGGACGTGACCGTCACGTCGATGCGCGATCCTGTGCCGACGAACGGGGGCAGGTCGGCCGTGACGATGACGGCTGCGACGTTGCGGGTGCGCAGATTGATATCGCGCACGTTCACGCCCATGCGATCGAGCATGGATTGCAGGGATTGCTCGGTGAACTGAGAGTTGCGGAGAGTATCGCCGGTTCCCTGAAGGCCCATCACAAGCCCGTAGCCGATCAGCTGGTTGTCTCGGACGCCCTGGACCGACGCCACATCCTTGATGCGGGTGGCAGCCTGAACCTGGAAGGTGAACAGAGCCGCGAAGAGAAAGAGGATGACGCGGAGCATCAATAGACTCCAATCCGGACTCGGCCGTCAGCCTGAACCCGTCCGGTGATGACCCGTCCGCTGTCGACATTCTTCACCTGGATCGTTTCCCCCATGGTGCCGGATTGCAGGGGAATGCCGACTCCCATGATCGAGAGCCCGCCTTCCTCGAAGACGATCTGAGCCTGAACGCCACGGGTGACGAGCTTTGGGTCGTCAACAGCATTCATCGGGATCGGCTCGCCTGGAAGAAGCGTACGGCGCGCCATCTTTCCGGCCAGAACGCGTGGCGACTCCACGACTGCGGTGCGGTAGCGGTAGTTCTCCGGGAAGGCCCTGTCCTTGAGCATCGACTCCTGGATCGTATCGCCCGCATAGATGGTGACGGCTGGAACCGGGAGGATACGCTCCTCGGCAGACGCACCGTGCAGGGTTGCGACGCAGAGCACGGTTGCGGCGAGAGCGAGTTGAACGAAATGCTTCATGATGGGATCACCCGGATGCCGCCTTTAGCGGATGCCTTTTGAGACGGTTCCGGCCATGTCGTCCGCGGCCTGGATGACCTTGGAGTTCATCTCGAAGGCACGCTGAGCCGAGATCAGATTCGTGATTTCCTTGATGGGATCCACGTTCGAGGCTTCGAGATAGCCCTGGTGGATCTTTCCGTAACCGGGATCGGACGGAACGCCCACAGCCGGCGCACCCGAAGCTAGGGTCTCGCGATAGTAGTTGCCACCGAGGGGCTCCAACCCTGCATCGTTGGCGAAGTTCGCAAGAGTCAGCTGACCGAGGTTCTGAGGCTGAGCCTCCCCGGCGATCTTCGCGAAGATCTCGCCGGATTCGTTGATTGTCACGTCGAGTGTGTTGGGCGGAACGACGATCGGCGGGTTGAGAGTATAGCCGTCTAGGGTGACGAGCTGCCCGTCGCCATTCTTGTTGAAGGACCCTGCACGGGTATAGACGATCTCGCCGCTCGGTGCGTTCACCTGAAACCATCCGCGTCCGTTGAGCGCGAGGTCGAACTGGTTCGCCGTGTTCGTCAGGGAGCCCTGCCTGTGGAGATTACGGATGGCCGCCGTCTTCACACCCAGGCCCAGCATTGCCCCTTCAGGCACAGGGCTGGATCCTGCCTGGTTCGGAATGGCCTGCGAGCGCTCGGTCTGATACAGAAGGTCCGTGAACTCCGCCCGTGCCGCCTTGAAGGCGGTGGTGTTGACATTCGAGATGTTGTTGGCAATTACTTCGACGTTCAGCTGCTGTGCATTCATTCCCGTAGCAGCAATCGCAAGCGCTCTCATTGCATTATCCTCTTAGATCGCCATCCGGGCGATTTCCTGATAGGCCGCAACAACCTTGTCGCGAATGGCGATGGCAGTCTGAAGTGTCTGTTCGGCAGACATGACTGCTTCGACAACCTGCTGCACCGAGGCTTTCCCCTGGATGCCGGCAATCGACGCGGCCTCGCCTGCCTTCATCGTGTCGATGGATGACGTCGCCACTTGAGCCATCATGTCGCTGAAGCTGACAGGCGAAGCGCCAGTGACGGCCCCTGCGGCCGGAGTTGTCGTTCCGAACGAAGGAACGGCCGTGACCGCCGCAGGGCTGTCGATCATTGAGGAGATAGAGGATACGGCACTGATCATATCAGCCTCTCATGAGATCAATTGTTGCGGAGATCATGGCTCTTGCCTGCTTCATCATCTGCAGATTGGCCTGATAGGATCGGTTGGCTTCGCGCATGTCGGCCATTTCGATCAGCATGTTCACGTTCGGCTTCTTGACCATGCCGTTCTCGTCAGCGGCCGGATTGCCGGGATCATACTCGACCGGGTATGGCGCCTCGTCTTGGCCGACATCCTTCACAGATACCGAAGCCGCTCCGAGAGTCCGGTCGAGCTCAGACCGGAAGGTGATCGTCTTGCGCGAATAGGGATCCGATCCTGGAGTCCGCCCGGTCGAGTTCGCGTTGGCGATGTTCTCGGACACTACGCGCAGGCGCGCCGACTGTGCTTCGAGGCCGGCGCTGGAGAGCTTGCCGGAAGCAATCAAAGGATCGATCATGACGAGCTCCTCACGCTGGTCAGCAGCATTCTGTGGAATGACTTGACGATGGTTGTGTTCAGGGTGTGCTGGCGATTGACCTCGCCTGCCTTGATGAGTTCCTGCTCAAGACTCACGGAGTTTTTCGAGTAGACTGTGTCCCAGCTCTCGGACTTCTTCACCTTCGTGGCTTCAGCGCGCGATGGAGAAATCCCGATATGTCCGCCGTTCGTGGCCGCCATGACCAGCTTCGTCTTATCCAGAACATCGGCGAAAGGCTCGACGTCCCGTGCGCGATAGCCTGGCGTATTGGCATTGGCGACGTTGCCGGAAATGGTCGTCTGACGGGCGGCAAGCCATTGAGCCTGTCGCGATGCCAGATCGAACAGATAGACAGGTGCCGTCACAGGAATCTCCGCTCAAACATGGTAAAGAGGCATTTAAGCCTCCAACCTTGCACGAGGCTGACCTGGGCTTGACGGATGCAGGCCCGATGGGATGCAAACGCCGGGCTAGCTCTTTGGACGCTTGGTTTGAACCGGCAGCAAGCACCCGCATCATACATAAGTGGCTCGCAACTCTATTTCACAATGACTGCGACGGAATAAAGTTGCATTCCACTGAGCGTTACCATGTCGCAACCGAATCAGTTGCTTTTCAGCCAGCTATCCTCATGAAGAGCGCGGTCGCCGAACTTTGTCTGATGTAGCATGAGCCGATCCGGACTTCCGATTTGCGCGATCAATTGCCAATACGTTAAAAACCTGCAAGCAACGCAGCTCTTGGGTTGGGGGCTATGACTCATACATCTGCGTTAGAGAATCCAGTTAGCGGACCAACGGGTCGCGCCAAGCTTGATCCTGCACACGTTCTGGATTCCATATCCGACTTTGCCTTGGTCACGCTCGACCAGAGCGGAAACGTTGTATCATGGAATGTTGGTGCGGAGCGTATCTATGGCTGGAAGTCGCATGAAGTCCTGAGCCGCCACTTTTCTCTTCTCTATTCATCTGATGCGCAGCTTCGCGGGAAGCCCATTCAGGATCTCAACACAGCAGCCGCTTCGGGTCACTCCGCCGACCAAATCCGCTGTAGGACAAAAGATGGCAGCCACATCCTGTGCCGAATGACACTTGACGCCATCAACGCGGGAACGGGCGAGAGTTGCAATTTTGTTCTCACCGCCCGTGACATCAGCCGCTTCATGGCCGCAGAAGCGGCTCTGAAAACCCAGGAGGAGCGTTACCGAGCGCTCATCGAGGCAAGCTCCGCGATGGTGTGGCGGGCAGATGCCAATGGGATCATCATCGATGGATCTCTGAGCTGGGACATACCTCCCTCCACCCCACATGGGAACAGCGGAGATTATGCTTGGCTGGATGCCGTGCATCCTGAGGATCGGGAACGTGTGACCGCAGCTTGGCTGGAAACGCTCGCTTCGGAGGAGCCGGGGACCGACGAGTACCGGGTGCTTGCGCCTGATGGCGAATACCGCTGGGTTCTGACGAGAGCCGTTCCCCTTCATGATGCCGATGGAGTGGTTCAGGAATGGATTGGGACTGTCACGGACATCCACGAGCAGAAGGTGGCTGCTGAACGGTTGCGCCGAAGCGAAGAGCAGTACCGCGCTCTGATCGAAGCCAGTTCCGCCATTGTCTGGCGTGCGGCGACGGATGGAGCCATCACCAAGGTTTGGGGCTGGGAGACCTTCAGCGGCCAGTCCAACGAGAACTACACCGGCTTCGGCTTCTTGAATACCGTGCATCCTGATGACCGGGCAAAGTTTCTCACCCAGTGGCAGGCCATCCGTGCGTTGGAAGAGCCAGGAATGGTCGAGTACCGCGTCCGCCGCCTCGACGGCAAGTACCGCTGGATGCTCGCCCGGGCGGTCCCGCTGCTGAATGAGGATGGGCAAGTCCAGGAATGGGTTGGCACCGTCACGGACATTCATGATCAGCGCCAAGCTGAGATGAGACTGCGCAGCAGCGAGGAAAGGCTGCGCCTGGCCATCGAAACAACAGCCCTTGGCATCTGGGATCAGGATCTTGTCACCGGCCGGCGTCAATGGATGCCCGAAGCGCGGCAGATCCTCGGCCTGGCGCCTGATGTGACCGTCACGCGAGAACTCATCCTCGACTGCGTTCACCCCGACGATCGTGAGCGGATGGCGAACACGTTTTACGACGATCAGCCTGGCAGCGATCTAACCTACAGCGGCAGCTTCAGGATCATCCGTGCCGACACGGGAGAGGAACGCTGGGTCACGGCCATCGGTCGCACCCTGGTTGATGATGACGGCCGTCTCGTTCGCAAGATCGGAACCGTTCAGGACATCACTGAACGCAAGCTCGCCGAAAATGCCCTGCGCTCGAGCGAAGAGCGTCTGCGCACAAGCGAGGCGCATCTCAGGTCCATTCTCGAGACCGTTCCCGACGCCATGGTCGTGGCCGACGAAAACGGCATCATTCGGTCCTTCAGCGCGACAGCCGTGAACATGTTCGGCTATCAGCCCGGGGAGATCATCGGCACAAACGTCAAGTTCCTGATGCCTCTGCCCTACCGCGAGCAGCATGACGGCTACATCCGCCGTTACCGCGAGACAGGGGAGCGGCGTATCATCGGGAGCGGGCGCGTCGTGGTTGCCCAGCGCAAGGATGGCTCGACCTTTCCCATGGAGGTTCAGGTCGGCGAGATGGAAACGGAGGGAGAGCGATTCTTCACGGCCTTCATCCGCGATCTGACGGAACGCCAGCGAACCGAGACACGGATGCAGGAGTTGCAATCGGAACTCGCCTACATGTCCCGCTTCACGGCCTTGGGCGAGATGGGCTCGACACTGGCCCATGAGATCAACCAGCCGCTGACGGCCATCACAAGCTACCTGAAAGGGTGCGGCCTCATCCTCAGCGACGTCGAAGGCGACAAGATATCGCTCGTCCGCCATGCCGTGAACGAGGCCGCCGAGGAAGCCCTGCGCGCCGGAGAAGTAATCAGGCAGTTGCGGGAATTCGTGGCCAGGGGTGGAAGCGAGCACCAGATTGAGGGACTCCAGCGCCTCGTCGAGGAGGCCAGTGCATTGGCTTTGGTGGGTGCCAAGGAAAAGGACGTTAAGGTCGAATACGACTTTCCATCCGAGAACTCGCTGGTCTTCGTGAACCGCGTCCAGATCCAGCAGGTTCTTCTCAACTTGATCCGCAATGCCTTCGAAGCGATGCAGGACACAGATCGCCGCGAATTGGTGATTAAGGCTCAGCCTGTGCCGGCCGAGTCCATGGTCCAGGTCAGTGTTCAGGATACGGGACCAGGGATTGCGCCGGAGGTCTTGAAGAACCTTTTCAAGCCCTTTACCACCACGAAGCGAAGCGGCATGGGCGTGGGTCTCTCGATCAGCCGGACGATCGTGGAATCCCATGGCGGCAAGATCTGGGCTGAGTCGATTCCCGGTGAAGGCACCACCTTTCATTTTACCCTCAGAACCGTCGACAAGGAGGACATGGCCAGTGTCGAACACGCCGATCGTGTATGTGGTGGATGATGATGTCGGAGTGCGAAAGGCCCTTTCCTTTCTCCTGGTATCTGCTGGCCTGAACGTTCGTCTGTATGAATCCGCTAAAGCCTTTCTCGACGAGATCAGCGATCCCGGACGATGCTGCATCGTCACCGACGTGCGGATGCCTGGCATCGACGGCCTGGAATTCATTCGGCGCCTCAACGCGCGAGGCTTGAACGTTCCTGTTATCGTCATGACAGGTCACGCGGACATTCCACTCGCCGTGGAAGCCATGAAGACGGGAGCCATCGACTTTCTCGAAAAACCGTTCCGGGAGGACCGCTTTCTGGAGGTGGTCCGCTTTGCGCTGGTCTGCGACGAGAAGAGCGTTCGCAGGAATCAGGAGCTTCTTCGGACCCAGGCGCGCCTGCAGTCTCTTTCGCAACGGGAGCGGCAGGTGCTGGACGGCCTGGTTGCCGGCAAAGCCAACAAGATGATCGCTCACGAGCTGAACATCAGCATCCGCACGGTTGAGATCCATCGGTCGAATGTCATGGCGAAGATGGAAGCCAAAAGTCTATCCGAGCTGATCCGCATGGCTCTGTTCCTGGAGGTCGCATCGGGACAATAAGCGGGCAGCAGGCGTGTAAGACAGATTTCTCTCGACAACCTCTCCAACCTAGAACTCTGGTGCCTTGATGGTCGACGTTAGACAGATCCTTCCTGTGCCTCGTGAGCAGGGCGACGAGGCAGCCCAGGAAGAAACCGGCATCCGGCAGTTCATCGTCTCCAATCAGAATCGATGGTCCCGAACCACGTTCGACTTCAGGGATCTGTCCCAGGATGCCTGGTGTGAGTTGACTTTCCAGATTTCCTGGCACCATGAGGAGAAGAGCCGGACAGCGCACGACTTTGCGGTCGTCGGTGTCGACTTCCTGACCGAGGATGGATCGAGCATCGATTTCGCTTATGTTCCGGGTCTGACCAGGGCTCAGATTGATCCTCACAGCTGCCACATTGCCGGGCCGGACTACTGCGATCCAAGCAGCGACCACACACATGCGGCAAAATTTCAATTCACCTTTCTGATCCCATCTCCGGCAAGGCACATTTCGGTTACTGTCCGCAGCTGGCGGAACTCGCATCCGTTCACGGTCATCGATCCGAAGCTTCTGCAAGGGGCCCAGCATGCAGGCGATGATGCTCAAGCGAATCCAGCGCTAGCAGCCTCTTCTCCAACACCAAATGACCTTCGACGCTCCTGGGTTCGGCTGAACACTGAACCGGCATGGATTACCTACGGCGTTGTTCCGACCAAAACACTTTTTGTCCGAGGTCAGCTGATCAACCGGAATGCAAGCGCCGAGGGGGCTCTGGCACGCGTCGTCTTTCGCAACAAGGACGGAGAAATCGTCGCCTCGCCAGACGATCTGGCGACTTCGCCTGCCGTCGGAACCTATATCGACATTCCGGTCAACCGGCAGACCAGGAGATTCACGCTCGAGCTCATCACGCCAGCGCAGGCAGTAACGGTCGATCTTGGCTTTCAGGTCTGGCGCGACAAGGCGGAAATCAGCCTTGTGACGCCCCTCGAGACATCTCTGGGTGACGATCTCCTGCTGGAGGATCTCCTCGGCGAAGGAACCCCCGATGCTCCCGGCGTCTTGGGTGAAATATTCAGACGACTTTCACCGGCCACCACAACTACTGGAGTCCCAGATCCCAGTTTGATCGACAGCTTGATCGATCAGCGGATCCTGGCAGCGGCTCCGACCGTCCATGACAAGCTGCAAGACGTTCAGCATGGTCAATCGGCAGCGCTTGCCGGCGACCAGCTTACTCTCGGCAGCTTTCAGGCATGGCCCCTGCCTTCAGCGCCGGACTGGACCGAAGACCCCTATCAATCACCTGCGTGGCGCCAAGATTACCAGTCTCTGTCCTGGCTCCTTGAGCTTGTTCGCGATCAGGAATCAAGCAAGGTACTCAGGGCCGTTGATCTCGCAACTTCTTGGTCGAGCGCCAATCCTTGGGGGCAGCCCAAGGATTCTCTTAGCGCTTATCCAGCTTCGGTTGCCGTGCGCACGGAGGTTCTGCTTCGACTGCTCGCAGCCGCAGCATCGCTTAAGAAAAGACCCGTCGAGAGTATGCGCATTCTCGCTGCGGAGATCATTCAGCATGGCTTCGCTCTCGCCGAGATCCTGACCCAAAATATCTTTCTTCATTCCGCTCTGCAGGTCCGGATTGCCTGCGCTCTTCTGAGCGCATCGGCCGGGATGCCAAGTTTTCCTCTTTCTCCGTATTGGAGATCCGTAGCTCTTGCTCAATTGCGCAACGGCTTCGACCATCTCCTCGGCCCGAATGGATCATCAACTGAGCAATCACAGCATTACCGGCTTGAGCTGATTTCCATTGGAATGATCCTGGCGCATTACCTCAAGGATCAGCTTGAGGCTGAAGACCTAAGCCAGCTTCTCGACGACCGCTTGAAAGGCAGCCTTAAAGCTCTCGTGGCGGTAACAGATCCGGCCGGCATGCTTGCTCGGTTCGGAGATACGCCGCGCAACCTCCACCATGCCTCATGGCTCCGGCGCCTTATATCCGGATATGGAAGGCACCTCCTGTCGGATCGGGCACTGGCCGAGGAACTGGCATACCCCCTTGGCTCAAGGCTCCATACAGCAGAGCGTGCAGGTCTCATTGCCTTTCGAAACTACGTGCAGAAGCCGGCCTGGAGTTATCTGTGCGCTTCAATCAACGAGCAGCGGCATGAGAACGGGCACTACGACTGCACTTCCTTCGTTTACTCCGCTCGCGGAGTAAGGTGGATCACGGATCCAGGTGGATCAGGGGTCATGGAGGCCGGCCCTGTAAGACAATACCTGCTCTCGTCACGAGCCCATAACGTAGCGCTTCCGGACTCTCGCGAGCAGAGTGCCGGCTTCGGCTGGATCGAGGCAACGCTTCCGCTTGAGAAGGCTCATGCCGTCAGAGTGGGTACAAACGTGCATGGCCCCTGCTACACGCATTCACGCATTTTCGTGTGCCTGGACGACATGAACGCGATTGCTGTGTTGGATCGTTTCCGATCACTGCGCAATACTACAAACGCGGAGGCTTACCTTCACTTCGACGACAATATTGCGGTTGCCCTTGCCAACAGCAATCTCGCCATCGCCTTCCACAAAAGGGATCGGCTCCGGATTATCCCTCATCCTATCGCCGGGCAGTTTACCGGCTTCCGTGTTCAGAACGGGCAGAGTGGCCGAGCCGGATCCATGCAGGGCTACCTCTCAAATGGCACCGGCGGCCTCAAGCCTTCCAATGTGCTGAGCTATGGCTTGACTGGAACGTCTGAAGTGTGTGGCGGCGTGGTTCTCGCATTGACGGAAGAGGGCTTGAAGAGACTTATCCCTCTCCTTGCCTCGCAGCCGGTGCAGAACCTCTTGGTCTAGCCCTTCCGGCAAGCCGCGCCCGCCTTGCAACAGAGCCCAGCCGTAGAAGGCCGGGCTCATGCCGCACATATAGCTCTGATGGCTGCTCGGCTCAGACTAGTTGAACAATGCGTCAATATCGTCTTGGGATGTTACGCCATTGTCGTAGGCCAAGGAAGGTCCATTCAGAAGCGCCTTCTCTCCCTGACGTTTCGGATCGTCGATGGTCTCGATATCCTTGAAGCTTTCCATGCCACCCCAGATTTCCATCATGTGGTGAACCCGTTCCTCAACGAACTTCATCGCACCGACGACCTTGCTGATGCGCTGGCCGGTAATGTCCTGGAAGTTGCAGGCTTCGAAGATGCTGATCACGTGGTCGAGGATCTCACGGGCGATGTCCTGATCACTTCCTGCCAGTCTGGACGAGAGATTGCTGGATAAGTCGTCGATCCTTTCCGCCGCTGCCAGGATCGAGTTCGTGGCTGTTTCCGTTCCGGTGACGATAGCGCCGAGTTCGTCCGTGACCCGGGTGATCTCTTTCCCCTGGGCGCCAGCATACCGGAGCGTGGCGATCTCTCTCTTCGTGCGCTCGATTGCCTCGTAGATCGAATCGAGTTCCGTCTTCAGGCGAAGGGCCTCCTGCATGTCACGGCGATGCTCCTCCAACAGGGAGCTTGAGATCTCCTTTGCAGGAACGATCGATTCCTTGATCGTCGCCAGCATCCCCATGACCTCGGAATGACGGTCCAGGATCCCCTCATCCTGAGAGAGAACGCCTAAGTTCGCCTCGATGCGATAGCTCTTTCGATAAGTCATGATTGTCGCTCTCGTTCTGCTCACGCACCAAAGACAGCGCTGATCTTCGAGCGCAGGGTATCGGCGTTGAAGGGCTTGACGATGTAGTTGTTGACGCCGGCCTGCTTGGCCGCAACCACGTTCTCGGTCTTGGCCTCCGCGGTGATCATGATGAAGGGCAGGCTGCCCAGCTCCGCATCGGCCCGCACCTTCTGCAGCAGCTCGAAGCCGGTCATGGGTGCC
>JAESFL010000233.1_pt1 | contig 47529 bp, 36 predicted proteins | sample 9269401 | NCBI WGS metagenome assembly JAESFL01 (sample SAMN14506025, study PRJNA617098) | algae metagenome | isolation source: Gloeocapsa sp. UFS-A4-WI-NPMV-4B04 and co-occurring heterotrophs from desert... | place: USA: Utah | collected 2006-10-01 | reverse complement strand
GTTTTATCCTGTTCTTTAGTCAGAAACACCCTTAAACGGCTGCCCATATCCCTGTTACCTTGGTAAACACATTATCTGTATTTATTTATCTTTACACAGTTTGGTTTTCTCACCTCGTTCTACTTACTTGCATTGATCGCTTCTGTCGGCAGAACTCTAAGCGGACGGTGATAGTGCTGGACCAATCTTCAATCCATACCAGTGATGCTATCTACGACAAGCTCGAAGATTGGAGACAGCAGCACATTGAGCTTTTCTGGCTACCAAGTTACTCGCCGCAGTTGAATTTGATTGAGATTGTCTGGCGGTTCATGAAGTACGAGTGGATTGAATTGAGCGCTTACTCTAGCTGGCAAAGCTTAGTTGATTATGTGGAAAAAGTGCTGAGAGAATTTGGAGATAACTATGTAATTGATTTTGCATAACCACTTAGCAACAAGCTTAACGAACCCCCAACAACAACTTGAGCAGCATAAGGACCCCATTACACCCGCCGCAGCGTTTAAGATTGGCGTGGATAACAGCAATTTGTTTTAACGGGTTTTGGTCTTGGTCAATTTCTCACCCCGCTAACCAGAGGCAGAAAGGCTACTGATTTCCCTGGTCAAAAGTTGTGAATTGCTCTTACCGTTGTTTTTAGTTCTGTTGCTACGAAAACCCCGACTAGGGCGACTGTAATTCATACTCACAGAAGCGCGTTTGTTTCCCAAGCTGCGCCATACTGGGCGCTCCTTCTGCCCATGCCACTTACGTTTAGCCTGACATGGGTAATCACCTCACTTTCTTGAGGCTACGCGACAACACCCAGTAAGTTGCACACCAACTAGATGCTTTTACTTCGCACTCTTGTTCACCTTGCTCATTAATGCGAGTGTTCAATACCTCTAATTCTTTACCACGACAAGTGACAGCCATTGCCCCTTTTGCACCTGAGTAGTGGCAGCGATCGCCAACTCGGAAAACCTGCGGTTGCCTTATCGGTGTTGCTGGTGCTAGTTCTCTTTGGGCTGGTTGGGGTGCTTTTATAGGTGATTTCGCGGCATCCGGTTGACTGACGACCTCATTGACGACCTCACTGACGACTTGCTGACAACCTTCACTGACGACCTGATCAGTGGATTCTATAGGCGGTTCAGGCTCCTTAATAGGCGGAGCGCCAAAACTTTTAGCATCTTCATCAACTTTTACTACTACGGATGATAGTTGATTTTCTATTCCAATAAGTTTTGAAGTTAAAAGGTTATCAGGGTTGTCAGATTCGTTATAGGGAGTAGTTTTCAGGTTGTCAGATGAGTTGTCAGAGCGGTTGTCAAATGGGTTGTCAGTCGTCAGGCTATCTTCCAAAGTTAGTGTAATGTCGCCATCAGTTCGCAGTCGCAAAGAGCGGAGCAGCCTTCGTCCAAAATTATCGCGGTCGTAGTTGACATCACCCCAGCTAAGAGTCTGCTGGCATAATTCAATCAGGTCAGAACTGAAGTTATTTTTCCCCTTAGCCTGAAGTCCACTAACGCGGCAATAGTGAGAGTAGGAACCAAACAGGGTTGAGATATTAGGGTTGTAATCTTTATCAGCCCACTCAGAGCGATCGCATCCAATTTGAGTTTTTGCAGCTGGTTCATGAATAACCCACTCGTTGACCCAAGCAGCAATTGAATCAGTACGAATTTTTGCTTGCCACAGCGTAGGGCTAATCCCGTCCTTTCCAATGCGGCGGAGGACGCGGGTAATTTCATCGTTAGGAATTGACAACAGGTAATTAGTGAATGCTGATAGTTCTGGCTCAAACTCGGCTTCTAGATCCCGAACCTTGTCTGTTGCCACTTTGTGGTCAAAAGCCAACATGAGAATTCGTCTCGTTAGCCATGAGCCACCGTCCGCATGAAAGATAGGCGAATTGCTGGTGACAACCGCCATACCTGGGAATCGAAAGTTCAAACCATCCTTGTACAAGCGCCGTCCTGAAAGGGTGTCTTGACCCGTCAGCCGCTTAAAGTTGGATAAACTGCCCGTTACCTTGTCTTGGTCTGGGAGAATGACCAGGCGCTTGCCGATTAGCATGGCTACCGAGTGCTTATCCTCAAGGTCAATTAGGCTACCGTTCCAACAGTTTTGGGAACCGATAAGTGCTTCTAGCAGCCGGGTGAAGGTAGATTTTCCTGAACCACCGACCCCAATTAAGTGCAGGAACTTGTGTAAGTCAGACCGACCGCGTAATACTGCGGCGGCGAAACAGAGCAGAATTTCTTTGTGCGCTTCATTTCCTGTCGCCTCAGAGAGCCAGTTATCAATTGTTGCCCACCCAGTAGCGATAGAGTTGTAGGGGCGTGGTAAGCACCAAGTTAGGCGATATCCAGGGGCGTGTTGGTGGAACTGCCCCGTTGCCAGTTCTAGAACCCCATCGGTAAAGGGCAAAATCTCACTAATCGAGCGTTCATCCCAGACACGCTCAAACAGCCGCCGCCGCATCTTGGTAACGACGTTGGTTACATAGGAAGCGCTACCATAGCCGATGATGCTCTTTGACTCTAGAATCCCATCTACGACTGATTCTAGGTATAAGTCGCTAATAGGAGTCCAAACGCCTTCACGCTCCAAACTGTAATACATCCATGTTTTCTGCTCGTCGTTCCACAGTAGGCGGTCGCGGTAATCCTCAATGATTTCTCGCCCAACGATGTCAGCTGGTTGCAGCTTTCCAGTTCTGTGTGTTTCTGGCTGTTGCATCTGCTTTTCCCAAGCAGTAATATCAACAACCTTGCCCAATACCTTACGCTTAAACTGTTCACCGCCGTGATTGTGGATGTAATCATCCATACCCTTACCCTCTGCCACTGTCCAAAGCCCTCTTGCACTATAAAGTGGGGCTTTAAACAGCTTAAGCTGGTGAGCTAATTTGTGTTGCGCTATTAAGACATTCTTATTGTCGGCACAGTCGGCATCTAAGGCGAAGATGAATCCGAAACCATCACGAGCGTAGCGTTCTAATGTTTTCACTAAATATCGCTTACCTTGTGGATCGGCATATGAAGAAGTTAACCCCATCTCGACACCTAACAGGGCAATGGTGGGAATGCCATTGGCGCAACCTGCGATCGCTTTGAAGAATCCCTCGGTGAGAACTAAGCAGGGATGCCCCTCAATCTTGTATGCCTTAGCTTTAAGTGTTTCGATATCATCCCAGTAATGGGGTTCAGTTGGATGCGTGGGCAGCATAGCGTCATACTCACCCAATGGCGAACGGTACTTAGCTGCTTTCTTGTCCCCTTCTGACTTCCAAGGTTTATCGGGCTTGTATTGACTTTGGTGGTTACAGCCCTTGAGCCAGATGCCGTCTGATTTCGCGGTATACCCCAAGTATTGAGTGGCGTAGTTCGCTATGACTGACAAGCAATTAGCTAAAACCCACTGGGGATTTAAACCCCGTTTCTCGGTGCATTCCTTGTAGTGCCGCGCTGTTAGCTGTGAAGCTTCAGGGGCGACTTGTGCTGTTGCGACTTCAGATTGATTTTCTTGTTCTTTCAACATTTCTCAACTCCTTTGCCGGAGCCGAGAACCAAGCTTGAGTATACGAGCGCCTTGTGAACGTCTAACAACCTGGGGATGTTGTCAATTTGGCTTAAAACAGCTCAAAATAGATTTATCCTACTTATAAACCCCTGCGAAAAGGTTTAGGCTGTCAGGGAAGTCTGGGGCTGGTGCTGTAGAAGGCTTAGTCCCGGCTTTCTGGCATTTGTGGGTTACTATATACAAAGATTTGCAAACGCAATTTTTGATTAACTAATTAATAATATCTGATTAGCAGCTTAATAAGACAGTAATTCGGGAAATTTGCTTGGAGAATTTTAATAATCAGGTATAAGATAGTCGTATGAATCCTAAAGCTAAACGACTAGCTACATTCATCCAGGAGCTACGAGGTTCCCAAAGTCAACGCCAGTTAGCAAAACAACTAGGCGTTAGTCAAGGTTCGGTTAATCTTTGGGAATCGGGTCAATCTTTGCCTGATACAGAAAATCTGGATAAACTGGCAGCTTTAAGGGGATGGAGTCTTTCTGACCTCCAAGCATACCTTGTGAAAGGGGATCTGCCTGACCGTGAACCGCTAGAGCATATATTGAACACGGTGCGCTCGCTTCCATTAGAGGCAGTAGCTCAAGTAGCAGCAGTAGCTGTGGAAACTCTAGCAAATAGAAGTATTTCAAACCAGACTTCCAGAAAATCAGTTCACAAGGCGGTTGATCCTGAATCGGCATTGTCAGCTTAACTGACGAGCCAAAGCATTACTACAGTCAAATTCTGTTACCTTGAGAAATTTCTGGAGCCTGCACGTACAGAAAGAAGGCAACAACCTAGTAATTGATGATGGAGAGCGCATCGCCTACCTTGGCAAGAAGAAGCCGAAGAAGGGGAAAACAAAGAAGGGGAAATCTACAAAGGGTAAGCAAAAGGGCGGTAATGGTGCAGTCAAGCAACCAGTCGAAGCACAGGCTTCACCTAAAGAACCGCCTAAGTTGAAGAAAAAGCAGCCTAGTGATGAAACAAGTAAAACATAGTTGCTCACACCTTCTAGAAAAGGGCATTAGTCATATTTCCTTAGTTACTAGCATTACAAGTAACAAGTTCATAGCAGCCCCATATTCCGCATGATATCAGAGCCTTCATCTTGCTCTGCTTCTTCTTCGGATTGAGAGCCGGAAAACTTCGCCTCTGGCGGGGCTTGGGTGGCATCAACGTGACTAATCTGCCTCTGCTCTGGCTGCTGTGAACTACTAGGTAAAGCCGCATATTCCCGAATCGCTCTAGCCCAAGCTTCGCACTCGGTAGCGCACTGAATGGCAATTGCCCGAAATTGAGGCGAGTCTCTATCTGTAGCGAAGGGTAAAAACCTAGACTCTAAACTTTGAGAGGCTAGGGACTGAATATTTGTATCCAAGCTTTGAAGGTAGGCAAGAACCCTTCCTAATCTAGAGTGAGGATGTCCCCTTAGCTTAAGATGCTTATCGCTCTGTCGTTGCACCAATTAGACCCCCTCAGTAGTTTACTTTTTATAACCGGAGAAGATAGCAAAAAAGCCCCAAGCATCTACCATTCTGGTGTGCAGATTAAGTTTGGTAAATTCCATATATTCTTTTTCCTTACCTTTATTTTCTAGTCCTAAAGGTCTGAAGAGATTACTGCTGTATGCGTCAGGGGCGTTGATTGGTTTGGAGCAAAAGAATTTTTTGATTTCACCAGCGAGTAAATCTGAAACGCCACCACAGCGAATAACTGCATCAATTTCATTCATTTGTGGCAGTTCCGAGTCGAGCCAATTCGAGAGCAAAAGCCAATACTCTTTGAGGCTGGTCTTGTAAGCGTTGGCAAGGAGAGCTTTTTCCGCAATTGATTTTTCTGAGCTAGTAGATTTGAGTAGTCGGGACCACAAGAAATCGTTGCTCGGAACTTCATATTCATAAGTTCTAACGAATGTCAGGTATTTGCGATTGAATCTAGTCTGGAGCGCATTAAGCACCTCCTCCCGTTCAAGTCCAGGAACCTTCTGACGCATCTTATCAATTAAATCGTAGAAGCCCAGCTTAGTAGTGCTGCTTTCTTTTCGGCTAAGGGTTCCTTTGCGAAAGAACAATAAAGAAGTATTCCGATGACCAAACATCAAATAAGCCCGATTTTCAGTGCGGAAGTCGGCTTGATACTTGGCATCCCACATCGCAGCGCCACTGGCTTCCGGCACACACTCAAAGCGCTCTAGAGTAACTTTTAAACGCCGATTGCGGAAATAAAAGCTCCGCATTGCGGCTTTCAACTCCGTCTCTAATTGTTCACGCGACTGAATCTCTCCCCAGGGAAGCAACACACCCAAATCAAGACAAAAATTCTCATTCAATTGCTCGCGCTCGGCAATAACACCGATAGCCGCCAGAATCTTCGGAGTAGCGATTTGAGATTTAAGTGTTTTGAAATTAACAAACGCTTTGTAGTCAAGAGCGACTCGACCAACTGCATGACACTCGCTATCCTTCTTGAATCGAATCCAAGCGTTATCCTCTGGAAAACCTAGACCAGAATCGGCTGGAAGCATTGGAGCAGATTCTGGTGGCAGAGCCAGATGTTCCGGTTGCATCAGCAAGTATTTAATCTCGGAGCCTGCTTGATAAATCACTTTGCTCAAGGAACTGCCCACATCAATACAGACGATGGGCTTTTTGGTTGCTCGTTGAGCGGTAGATGTAGTCATAGACTAATTTAGTTAAAGTGGCTGACCGGACTATAGAAAACTATTCGAGCTTGCAGAATTTATGAGTATAAATGCTTATAACTAATGGTAACGTTAAATCGTTAACTAACAACATTTAACAACACTTAGTAACGTTATACCACATAAAACCGGATGAAATTAGCAGTAGAAAGAGGATAACTCGTTTAATTTAGTTAGACAATGTTATTAGTTTACAACGCATAGTAACGCAACAGCAACTCAATTTTGCGCCCTTTGAGGAGCCAACTCCAAGAGGGGAGACCCCTCTTGACTCCCCCGTAAAATACTCCGTACCTTACGCACCTTTTTGTGCAAAAATACACTTCAAAGGCTTATGCAGTCGGGATTATCAGCTATATATTAAGTAGAAAATTACCCGCTCATGAAATCAATCCCCAGCAACTGCGGTTAAAAGCGGATATTTCACCTCACACTCTTTTTAAAAGTTGTGTGATGTGAGAACACTACCGAACAGGTTTCTCGCTCGTTAGCCACTCGTGTATTGGAGCGGTGTCAGCGGCAACGAATAATTAACACCTCTGTGTTGAAGAAATACTCGGTAGTCTTAAAGACTTAAGGGCTCGTTGTAGTGGTAGATGAATTCGAGATAGCACTGATGTGGTTTGACAACTTTTTTGAAAAGGATAAGGTCTATCGGACTAAACGAGAAACTCAAAGGATGAAAGTACATCTTCAGCGCGTTGGTTAAATGAGTCTCGTCGCTTTTCTATGCTTGAGCGCTGAAGCGTGCTGTGTGCTAGCACGCTTCAGCGATAAACCGCAGACAACGATTTCCTGTGTCCTTGTATCCAGTGTCACGGGGTAAAATGAGTAGCCGACCAGAAACTAACGCGCTTGAACTAAATGAGTCACTGACAGAATCTTGAGCGACCCTAGTAAAACAGTACCAATTGAAGTGTCTGAAAATTAGGGACTTTAAACCCAAGCTTAAGCCGTACTCGTTTACTGTACCAAACAGAGTCAAGGTAAACTGGTAGGCAATATTCTCCACGAAATGCTAAGAAAATTGAAAACCTGAAGTTATTGCTGTGGCTGATTTTTAGCCAAGCGCGTTAGTTTCTGCACAGATGCTACCATAACGCCAAAACCCAAGCCATCAAACAGGGCATGATGCAAGAACTCCCCACTGGGAAGAGGCGGCTGATATGAGTCAGAGCTACAGAATTTATTTAGATGCCTGCTGCCTCAATCGCCCTTTCGATGACCAGACCCAGCCCCGCATCGCCTTAGAAACCCAGGCAAGTCTTACTATTTTGAGCCAATGTGAAACAGGACTCTGGAAACTCATTACCAGCGCCGCAATAGACGAAGAACTCGACCAAACTCCGGCTCTTGAGAGACTTAAAAATGTGAAAACGATACTAGCGCTCGCTAAGATCAAAGTTATTAGTAGCCAATTTATCGAGGGGCGATCAACAGAACTCCAAAAACTAAGATTCTCTGGCTACGATGCAACTCACATTGCTAGTGCCGAAAGAAGTCAAGCCGACATATTTTTGACTACTGACGACAGGCTGATCAAGAAAGCTCAAAAAAATACCCAACTAATTTATGTAGAGATTGACAATCCCGTTCAATGGTTAATTAAGAGCACGCAAGCTTTAGACAACGCCAATGCCTAAAACACAGCAGGAAATTATCAGGCAAGGTTATCAAGCATTAGTCAATTCCTTGGGAGTTGTGGATGCTATTCGGTTTATTCAGCATTTCACCCCTGGACAAGGAGATTACACCAAAGAGCGCCATGAGTGGCTAGACCAAACCCCGGTAGAAGACATTTTGACATCAATGAGACAGCGCCGAGAAGACGATGAAACCCAGTATGACGAAATCATTGAGTAGCGTCACTACCGTCCTCTCTAATATAGATGCCTTGAGCGCCGACGAGCGAAACTTGCCTTGCCACAACCAAAGCCCTCATGCCCGTTTACGAGCGGCAGCAGCAGGATATTTACAAATAACCTACAACAGCACAGGCAGACCGTTTGTATGTAGTATTGATGATATTCGTCAATTATTCCATCCAGCCCTAGATAGACTGTGAGTTAGTGCTTTAGACTACCGCAGGACAGAGAAAGTATTGATAGCGGAATCTTTAGCTGCTACGCAATTTTTTGAATTCGTCCAGTAAGCTCGGCAACTGCTTTAATCAATTCAGTTGAATCGACAGGCTTAGAAAGATGCATCTGAAAGCCAGCCAAAAGTGCGTTTGTACAATCTTCTTGCCTGACGTATGCCGTTAAGGCAATAGCTGGAATTTGCCCTCCTTGCTTAATATCAAGGTTTCTGATCTTACCCAGCAGTGTATAACCGTCTTCATCTGGCATTCCAATATCACTGATCAAGATATCGGGTTGCAATTGAGCGATCGCCTTAATCGCTGCCGCAGCTGAACAAACAGCTGTCACTTTAGCTCCAGAACCTTGTAAGATAACAGTAAGTATTTCGCAGACCTCAGGCTGGTCATCGACAACAAGTATTTGGAGATTTTCTAGTTCTGAGCGAGTTTCTATCTGTGCTAGATTACTCTCAATAGGCAGTAGCTGATCATCACTTTCATTCAAATCATCAGGTAGGAGTGGTAGCTTAACTGTAAATGTTGCTCCTTGATTCTCGCCATTACTATCAACATTAACAGTGCCGTTGTGAAGTTCTACTAAATGACGGGCGATCGCTAATCCTAGTCCTAGCCCTCCATACGCTCTTGTTGTGGTGCTATCTGCCTGACGGAAACGATCAAAAATATAAGGTAGGAACTCTTTTCTAATGCCAACACCTGTATCGCTGACTTCAATGTGAACGTGGGAATCATCCGACACCAAGCGCACCTCAACTTTGCCTTTTTTGGGAGTAAACTTGATTGCATTGGTGAGTAGATTCCAAATAATTTGTTGTAAGCGGTCTGGATCGCCGGAAACTAGACCGATTGCGGGTTCAACTAAATTTACTAATTCAATGTGTTTAGCTTCAGATTGCGGACGCACAGCATCCAGGGCTGTTTCAATTACACTTACAAGATTAATTGGGCGTAAATGTAGACGTAGCTTGCCACGAATAATCCGCGATACATCTAAAATGTCTTCAATTAGTTGTGCTTGCAATTTGGCGTTGCGCTCAATTGTTTCTAGCGCTCGGTCAATTGTGGTTTGATCGAACTTGCGTGTACGGAGTAATCGTGTCCAGCCAAGCATTGAGTTAAGAGGGGTACGCAGTTCGTGAGAAAGTGTCGCTAAGAACTCATCTTTCATCTGATTGGCTGCTTCAGCTTGCTGTCGTGCTACCTGTTCGCAGAGGACTTGAGCTTGTGCTGCTTCTGCTTGTTTGCGTTCGGTAATGTCTGCTACTGTGCCTACATGACCGATAAATTTACCTTGCTCCGAGAACATCGGGGATGATTGGACATGAACCCAACGGATAATTTCTCCCTTAGTGAACAAGCGAAACTCGTTGGAGTATGCTTTATTTGAGCGCGTCCAGGTAGACCAATCTGTAAATACGCGATCGCGATCTTCTGGATGAATTGACTGCAACCACTTTTGAGTATCAAGTGTAGACCCAAAGATAGATTGACAAAATGGGTTTGTATAACTACAGCGTCCGGTAATATCTATAACAAAGATTCCTACAGGTGAACAGGTACTTAAAGCGCGAAATCGCTGTTCACTTTCTTTCAGCGAGATATTGATACTTTCGAGTTGTGCTGCTTGTCGTTTTACTGCTGCTGTTTTTTGAAATAGCTCGACAAATACAGCTACTTTCGCTTTTAATATTTCTGGTACAACTGGCTTCATTAAGTAGTCAACTGCGCCTGTTTCATAACCTTTAGATACGAATGCTTCGCTTTTGCTAAAGGCTGTTAAGAAAATAATTGGTGTGTGGCGCGATCGCTCTCGTTGACGAATTAATGCTGCTGTCTCAAAGCCATCCATTCCTGGCATTTGCACATCTAGTAGAATTACGGCAAAATCCTGATTTAGCAAACATCTCAAAGCTTGTTCCCCAGAATTTGCTCTGACCAAATTTTGACCGAGGCTATCCAAAATTGCCTCTAAAGCCAGTAAATTTTCTGGGTGATCGTCAACCATCAGGATGTTAATGTCATCAGTCTGCATATTTCTGCCAAATGGAAAATTCATGGACGAATAACAGCAAGTTTTCTAACTACCACCCTTATTGTTTAAGGTAAGATAAAATGTTGCTTTTTATTGCATTACATTTCTAGTTCAGATCCAACTCCAGTCAGGCTGTACCAATTCACTTTCTGAATAGCAACATTTTAAATCCTTTTTTACCTTCCCAAGTAAAGTTTATGGGAAGGTATTGTAATTTTTTAGTGGAATAGAAGCGGTTGTAGCTTTTCCGTACCACTCCACATTTTAGCGGTATAGCCAGACACGCAAAAGTGATACTAAATTCTCGGTATCTACAGGTTTACTAATATAATCTGATGCCCCTGCTGCAATACACTTTTCGCGATCGCCTTTCATCGCTTTAGCTGTCAGAGCGATAATTGGTAGTTTACGAAATTGCTCGATATTGCGGATAGCTTGCATTGTCTCGTAGCCATCCATTTCTGGCATCATGATATCCATCAATACAACGTCGATATCAGGCGTATTTTGTAACACGGCAATGGCATCTCTACCGTTTTCAGCATACTTAATATCCATTTGATAGCGCTCTAGCATACTTGTGAGGGCAAAGATATTACGCACATCGTCATCTACAATCAGCACTTTTTTACCAGCTAGGAAACTTTCTGAGGAATACAGTTGTTCCAGCATCTGACGCTGTGAATCAGGTAAACTTGCTTGGATGCGGTGCAGAAACAAAGCTATTTCGTTTAGCAGACTTTCTGGCGATCGCACATTTTTAATAACAGTCGTTTCGCCAAGGCGCTTAAGTTCAGTTTCGGCATTTTTATCCAACTGCTTTGGGGTATAAATTAACATCGGAATCTTGCCAGCCGATGCTTGCTTAATCTGCTCAATTAATTCAAAACCACTGATATCGGGTAATTCTAAGTCAAGCACAACACAATCAAAGGAATTTGAGCGGAGCGCCGCTAGTGCTTCTTCTCCAGTGCCTACAGCAATTGTACAAACATCAGTATTATCAATTAAATCAACAATGCTACGGCGTTGAAGTTCGTCATTTTGGACGACTAACAGATTCTTGACTGAGCGTTCAATAAAGTTTTTGAGATCAGTCAATGCCTGGGTTAATGCTTCACTGGTAACAGGCTTTTGCAGATAAGCGATCGCTCCCAAGTGCAGCCCACGCAGTTGTTCTTCCATAACTGTCATAATCTGAACTGGAATGTGGCGCGTCTGGGGATCGTGCTTCAAGCGATCTAGCACCGTCCAACCATCCATCACAGGTAACATGATATCGAGCATAATTGCATCGGGCTTGAATTCTCGCGCCATTTCTAAACCCGCTTCACTTCCCAAGGCGACAATACCTTTAAATCCCTGTTGCCGCGCCATATCTAAAAGAATATGAGCAAAGTTGATGTCATCTTCAATAATCAGCAAAACAGGATGCTTGCGGCTTGAGGAATGAGCTAATTCTGCATGAATGAGGGCGCGATCATCATTAATTTCGGTGACAACCTGGGGAGTAGACAGGGATTGAGCAGTAAAAGTGGAAGACAGGCTGCTAGAAGCTAAATCAAAGCTACGTTTTTCTTCCCTATTTTCTGCTGCTAACTGCTTATTTTCTACATAAGTCTGCGGCAGGTAGAGTGTAAATGTGCTGCCGTTATCAAGGCTACTAACCAAGGAAATTTCGCCGCCAAGTAGTCGGGCGATTTCGCGGCTAATAGACAAACCCAATCCTGTACCGCCGTATCTACGACTTGTAGTACCATCTGCCTGCTGGAAAGCCTCAAAAATCACTTGCTGCTTGTTAGCAGCAATACCAATACCTGTATCTTTGACTGAAAAAGCGATAACGCTACTAGCTTGATTTAAAATTATATTGTTGGGATTCCGTCCAGAAAATGCTGGCGAAATATCCAATCTTACCTCGCCATGCTCTGTAAATTTAAAGGCATTAGAGAGCAAGTTTTTCAACACTTGGTATAAGCGTTTTACGTCGGTATAGATAGTGTTAGGTAGTTTTTCATGCAATTGAATTGTAAAGTTCAATTCTTTATTCTGCGCCACTTGACGGAATGTGGTTTCGATTTGATCTCGCAGTTGAGTTAATGCTATTGATTCAACTTCAACTGACATAGTTCCCGATTCAATTTTGGCGAGATCAAGAATGTCATTGATCAGTGTCAGCAGATCGTTACCTGCTGAATAAATTGTGCGGCTGTATTCGATTTGTTTAGCAGTTAAGTTACTATCGCTGTTATCTGCCAGCAATTTAGACAGAATTAACAAACTGTTGAGCGGTGTCCGCAATTCATGAGACATATTAGCCAGAAATTCAGACTTGTAGCGTGATGTTAGGGCTAATTGCTCTGCTTTCTCTTCTAAAGACTGCCTAGCTTGCTCAATTTCCCGATTTTTGCGCTCAACTTCTCGATTTTGCAACGCTAACAACTGGGATCTTCCTTCCAACTCAGCGTTGCTTTGTTGTAACTGTTCCTGCTGATTTTTGAGCAAATCTTCAGATGCTTTGAGTGATTTTGCTTGTTGTTCTAATCGCTGATTAGTTTCCCTCAGTTCATTTTGTTGAGTTTGCAGTTCTTCTGCCAAAGACTGAGACTGTTTGAGCAACTCCTCGGTACGCATACTAGCAGCGATTGTATTTAGAACGATCGCAATACTTTCGGTAAGTTGATCGAAGAAGCTAAGATGAATATCACTAAAGCGCTGGAATGATGCTAATTCGATTACTGCCGTTACTTGTCCTTCAAACAATACAGGTAACACAACCGCATTCAGTGGAGTAGCTTCTCCTAAACCAGAACTAATTTTGATATAGTTGTCTGGCACTTCCGTAAGCAGAATCGGCTCTTTTTCCAACGCGCATTGTCCTACCAGTCCTTCACCTAAATGAAATTGATTTGCTAGGTGCTTGCGTTCGCGGTAAGCATAAGAACTAATTAGTTTGAGTAGCGGTTCATGGCTGACACTTGACTCCATCAGGTAGAAAACACCGTGTTGGGCTCTTACTAAAGGTGCGAGTTCAGACAAAATTGATTTAGAGACAGTTTCTAGATCTCGCTGTCCCTGCAACATTCGAGTAAACTTCGCCAGGTTTGTTTTTAACCAGTCTTGTTCAGTATTCTTCTGGGTTGTTTCCCGTAGGTTGGCAATCATTTGGTTGACATTGTCTTTGAGGATTGCTACCTCGCCTTGAGCTTCAACTGCAATTGAACGAGTGAGATCGCCCTTGGTGACTGCGATCGCTACTTCCGCGATCGCGCGTACCTGAGTTGTCAAATTCGCAGCCAGTTCATTAACGTTATCCGTCAAGTCTCTCCATGTACCAGATGCACCCGGAACTTTTGCCTGTCCGCCTAACTTACCTTCAATTCCCACTTCCCGCGCCACAGAAGTAACTTGATCGGCAAACGTCGCCAGGGTATCGATCATTTCATTAATCGTATCTGCCAAGGTTTCAATTTCTCCCTTGGCTTCTAGCATCAATTTACGCTTCAAGTTACCATTGGCAACTGCTGTTACCACTTTGGCAATGCCTCGTACTTGCGCTGTCAAATTGCCTGCCATCGAGTTAACATTATCCGTCAAATCTTTCCACGTACCTGCTACGCCTCTAACCTGCGCTTGACCGCCTAGCTTACCTTCTGTACCAACTTCTCGCGCCACCCGCGTTACTTCCGAGGCAAACGAATTAAGCTGATCCACCATCACATTAATGGTGTCTTTCAAATCCAAAATCTCGCCTTTGACATCAACGGTAATTTTCTTGGAGAGGTCGCCATTAGCTACCGCCTTCGTTACTTCCGCAATGTTGCGTACTTGTGCCGTCAAATTGCCCGCCATCGAGTTAACATTATCCGTCAGATCCTTCCACGTACCAGCCACGCCTTTGACATACGCTTGCACCCCCAGCTTGCCTTCTGAACCCACCTCACGCGCAACTCGTGTGACTTCACTTGCAAAGGAACTGAGTTGATCCACCATTGTATTAATTGTGTTCTTTAGTTCCAGAATCTCACCTTTGACATCAACGGTAATCTTCTTAGAGAGATCGCCGTTAGCTACTGCTGTTGTCACTTCGGCAATATTTCGTACTTGGGCAGTTAAGCTTCCTGCCATGAAGTTAACTGAATCGGTTAAATCCTTCCAAGTGCCTGCTACTCCCCGCACTTCCGCTTGTACGCCTAGCTTACCTTCTGTACCTACCTCACGGGCAACTCTGGTTACTTCACTAGCAAAGGAGTTGAGTTGATCCACCATCGTGTTGACGGTGTTCTTGAGTTCCAAAATTTCGCCTTTGACATCAACCGTAATTTTCTTCGAGAGATCGCCATTAGCTACCGCCGTTGTCACTGCGGCAATGTTCCGTACTTGGGCAGTTAAGCTACCTGCCATAAAATTAACTGAATCGGTGAGATCCTTCCAAGTACCTGCTACACCTCTGACATCAGCTTGGACACCCAGCTTACCTTCAGATCCCACCTCACGGGCAACTCTGGTTACTTCCGAAGCGAAGGAACTGAGTTGATCTACCATGATGTTGATCGTGTTTTTTAGTTCTAGAATTTCACCTTTAACTTGGACAGTGATTTTTTTAGACAGGTCGCCATTAGCGATCGCGGTGGCAACTTCAGCAATATTCCGTACTTGTCCTGTTAAGTTACCCGCCATCGAATTAACGTTATCTGTCAAATCTTTCCAAGTGCCTGCGACACCTTTAACTTGTGCTTGACCGCCTAACTTGCCTTCTGTACCTACTTCGCGGGCAACTCTGGTCACTTCGCTAGCAAACGAGTTGAGTTGATCAACCATTGTGTTGATTGTGTTTTTCAACTCAAAAATCTCGCCTTTAACATCAACTGTAATTTTTTTTGAAAGGTCGCCATTAGCTACCGCCGTTGTCACTTCAGCGATATTTCGCACTTGTGCCGTTAAATTACCCGCCATCGAGTTAACTGCCCCGGTGAGATCCTTCCAAGTGCCAGCCACGCCCCTAACTTCTGCCTGGACACCGAGTTTGCCTTCGGAACCCACCTCACGGGCAACTCTTGTAACTTCACTAGCAAAGGAGTTGAGTTGATCCACCATAATGTTGATCGTGTTCTTCAACTCCAGAATTTCGCCTTTGACATCAACCGTAATCTTTTTGGAAAGATCGCCATTAGCTACCGCCGTGGTCACTTCGGCAATATTCCGTACTTGGGCGGTTAGGCTTCCTGCCATGAAATTTACCGAATCAGTTAAATCCTTCCAAGTACCTGCTACACCTTTTACATCTGCCTGGACACCTAATTTACCTTCGGAACCTACTTCACGGGCAACTCGTGTAACTTCACTAGCAAATGAGTTGAGTTGATCTACCATGATGTTGATCGTGCTCTTCAACTCAAAAATCTCGCCTTTGACATCAACGGTGATCTTCTTCGAGAGGTCACCATTAGCTACTGCCGTCGTTACTTCTGCTATATTCCGCACTTGGGCAGTTAAGTTACCCGCCATTGAGTTAACCGAATCTGTCAGATCCTTCCACGTACCCGCCACGCCTTTCACTTCTGCTTGGACACCTAGTTTGCCTTCGGAACCGACCTCACGGGCAACTCGTGTGACTTCACTAGCAAATGAGTTGAGTTGATCAACCATGATGTTGATCGTGCTTTTCAACTCAAAAATCTCGCCTTTGACATCAACGGTAATTTTCTTCGAGAGGTCGCCGTTAGCTACTGCCGTTGTCACTTCAGCAATATTACGTACCTGCGCTGTCAAGTTTCCGGCCATTGAGTTAACCGAATCTGTCAGATCCTTCCAAGTACCTGCGACACCTTTAACTTCTGCTTGGACACCCAACTTACCCTCAGTTCCTACTTCACGGGCAACTCTTGTCACTTCACTAGCAAAGGAACTTAGTTGAGCTACCATTGTGTTGACGACTTGCGCGGTTTGGAGAAATTCGCCTTGCAAGGGTCTACCTTCAATTTCTAGTGCGATCACTTGTGATAAATCGCCATTGGCCACAGATCGAATCACACGCGCTGTTTCCGATGTCGGCTGAACTAAGTCTGTAATCAGCGTATTAACCGAATTAACGCTGGCTGCCCAAGAACCACCAGCACTACCTAGAGAGGCGCGTTGAGTGATTTTGCCTTCTTTACCAACAACGGTACTGACGCGCTCTAATTCCGCCGCCATCCGCTCATTCATCTCAATAATATCGTTGAGCGTATCGGCAATTTTTCCGGCGATTCCTGTTTGATCGCTGGGCATCCGAACTGTAAAATCACCCTTCTTAACAGCTACTAAAGTTCTTAATAATTCTTTGGGATCTAAATTGTCTGTGTCCTTGGTTAAGACTTCAGTTGGCATTAGTTTTATCCTTTAAATTTTTTATATTGCTGGCACTTGATAGAGCAGATTTATGAATTTTGCCGCGCTCGTACGTTTTTAATTCTCTCGCAACATAACTATTACGACAGATGTGTGATTTTTAATTTTGATTAACTTTAGTCGTTCAGCTTTAGCACGCTCTTGGGGGACTTAACCTTCATCGCTGCAACCAAAAACGAGGATATCTTCAGTAACCCAATCAAGTGATGAACTATAACGCACCTCAAAATGAAGATGCGGTTTGCTCAAGGTTGGCTTACCAGTTGAACCAATAGTTCCTAGCAATTCTCCTTTTTTGACTTTTTGACCAACAGTTACTCCAACACTGTTTAATTGGGCGTAGCGGCTTTGCCATCCTCCTTGATGATTGACAACAACTAAATTGCCATAATTACCTTGGAAACCAGCAACTGCCATCGTTACGGCATCTACAGCGTGTACCTGCGTTCCAGTTGCTGCTAATAAATCTATTCCACTGTGAAAGAAAACGTTACCCGTATCAGGCTGAATCTGCCAGGCATAACCTAAAGCTACAGTTGCCTTAAAGGGCAAGGGATACCCTGCTGACTTAGCAGTAGACCCAAGCAACGCTCGCGTTATCTCGTTGGGACAAGGCGTACGACAGTCACTCGTATTCGCCATGTTCTACGCCGTCAACGCACCACACCTATCATTCCTGCTCCGCAAAAATGCCTTGTACAAACCGCACTTCAATCGTGGGCTATATCAAGAGCGCAACCGGATTGAGAGACTGATTAACCGGATTAAGCAATTCCGCCGCCTAGCGACGCGCTATGAAAAACGAGTGGATAATTAACTCGCCATGCTGACATTTGCGGCAATTCTGATTTGGCTGAAATGAGACCCTTTACACTACATCGGGACTTTGTAAATACGCCCTAGAACAAATCCCCTATTTATCACCCATTAAGCTTTTGGCTGATTAGGTAACACGACCGTAAAGGTAGTCCAGCCATTGGAACTTTCAACTTTAATCGTTCCCTGAAGACGCTCAACTAACTTCTTCACCAGAGCTAGCCCTAACCCAGTCCCGCCTTGTTTCCAAGGGTCGGCATTGGGCACGCGATAAAACTTTTCAAAGATACGCGGCAGTTGGTCTGCTGGAATTTCTGTTGGATTACTGATGGTAAAGATAGTTACTGCTTCAGTAGATTTATAGCAAACGCTCAGTCCAATCTCACCACCACAAGGAGTGTACTTGCAAGCATTATTCAGGAGTTCTGGCAACATTCGTTCCAGGCTGGCGCTGTCTGAGAGCAGTGGAGGTATGTCAGGAGTCAGATTAACCTGTAGAGTTTGCTGGCGTTCCTGAGTACGAGCAGTAAACCGCTCAACGACATTGGGTAACCACTCTTGTAGATTCACCACATCACTGAGCGAAAGGCAATAAGATGCCGCTTCCAGTCGCTGCAAGTCCAAAATGTCGTTCAGTAGCTCAATTTCGCGGTCGCACTCAGCTTGCAAAATTTCCACATAGTACTGAATCTTTTCGATGGTGGGAGAAACTTTTAGCATACAGAGCGCCATCTTGATATTGGTCATAGGCGTTCGCAAATCATGAGAAACGGTGTTGAGGAATTCGTCTTTGAGTTGATTGAGCCTTTCTAATTCCGCTTGCTTTTGGCGCGTCTCCTCCGCTCGCTTGCGTTCGGTCACGTCTTCTAAAGTACCGACATGACCGATAATTTCGCGTTTGTCAGAGAACATCGGGGATGACCGGACATGAACCCAACGAACAATTCCCTCCTGAGTGAGTAAGCGAAACTCGCTCTCGTATTCCTGGCCTTTAAGTGTCCGTGCCGACCAATCTGTCAATACCCAATCGCGCTCTTCCGGATGAACCGACCGCGACCAAATCTCTGCCAAGCTCTCCCCAAGAGTAAAGTGATGAGTAGCTTGGCAGAGTGGGTTAGTGTATGTACAGTAACCTTCAATATCTGTCCTGAAAATGCCTACGGGTGAGCAGGCACTCAAAGAGCGAAACTGTTCTTCACTTTTTTTTAGTTCGGCATTGAGCGCTTGGAGTTGTGCCGCTTGGAGTTTTACCTCCACTGTCTTCTTAAACAGGTCAACAAACACTGCCACCTTGGATATCAATATTTCCGGCTCAATCGGCTTGAGTAGGTAGTCCACTGCGCCAAGGGAATAACCTTTTAACACAAGCAGGGCACTGGCGCTGAATGCTGTCAGGAAAATAATCGGGGTGTGCTGCGTTCGCTCTCGTTCTCGAATCAGCTTTGCCGTCTCAAATCCATCCATCCCTGGCATCTGGACATCGAGCAAAATCACAGCAAAATCCTGATTGAGAAGACATCTCAAGGCTTGCTCACCAGAATGAGCCTTCACCAGATTCTGGCTTAAGCTGCCCAGTATAGCCTCCAAGGCCAGCAGATTTTCTGGATGATCATCAACCAAGAGAACATTAACTTTCTGCTCAGACTGCCTGTTCTGGCTGAGGCGCAGGATGGTTGCAATTTCCACAAAGTGAATCTCAGAAAAATTACACAGTATGAAGTTTGTTATATTCTTTAATCGAACCGATTGTGAACCGAAAAACTACTACTTTTTAAAAACTCGTGGCATTTCACCTGTGAATTCACCTAGAGCTTTACCAGTAGATTCACTTAGAAATCTAGCAGTGAATTCACTGAGAACTATCCCCAAGCCTGACTTCAGCATTGTCAAATTAAAGGGTATGAGTAGTAATTAATACTGTTAGCGAACTCCGAATCACCTGAAAAACTTGCCGGATTTTTCAGTGATGCTACCATAGCCACTTTTACAGCCACTAAAGGAAAATTTGAGTATTATTAAATTCTTGTAAAGTAGCGAACTTGAGATGAACACTGCTGGACACCAAGAGCTTAATGTAGCACTGTCAGTTGACCACAAGTAGGAACAATGTCGATCAACGCTCTACTACCTAATAACGAAGCAGCAAGGCTCAAAGCCCTCTGTCAGTGTGAGATTCTCGATACCTCGCAAGACAAGGCATTTGATGATATTACCCGTTTAGCCGCTGATATTTGCGGCACGCCCATTGCCTTAATTACCCTTATTGATACTGAACGCCAGTGGTTCAAGTCGAAAGTGGGGGCAGATATAACAGAAAACCCTCTTCATGTTGGGTTTTGCCCTTTTGTAATTCAAAAAGGCGACAGTTTAATCATTCCTAATACGTTAGCGGATGAACAGTACGCAACCAATCCCGTAGTTGTCTCAACCCCGTATGTCCGGTTTTATGCTGGTGTACCTCTGACTACAGCCGATGGTCATATACTAGGGACGATTTGTGTCATTGACTATGTGCCGCATGAACTTAGCCCTAAGCAGATCGAGGCGTTGCAAGCATTAAGTCGTCAAGTAATGACACAAATCGAGTTGCGGCATAGTTTAATCGGGCTGTCCCTCACTAATGCTGAACTTAAGCGGTCACAATCGGAACTGCAAAAGGCAAATGACGAGCTAGAAATCCGCGTAAAGAATCGGACGACTGAATTAAGAAATGCCTGCTCGCAATTGCAAAGCGAAATTACCGAGCGCAAGCAGGTAGAGGAGATGTTACGTAATGATGCAAAGCGTCTATCTGCAATCATTGCAACCCAGTACGACATTGCGACAGCCGAACTAGATCTCAACAAAGTCATGAATCTCATCGTCGAGCGCACGCAAAATCTTACGTGCGCTAGTGGGGCGGCTATTGAATTAGTCGAAGGTGACGAGATGGTGTATCACGCCACAAGCGGAACGGTAGCCGACTACACTGGATTGCGACTCAAAATTGCAGCAAGTCTATCGGGGCAGTGCGTTCGGACGGGCGAGATTCTGCGCTGCAACGATGCGGAATTAGACCCACGGGTCGATATTGTTGCTTGCAGGCGAGTTGGAGCTAGGTCCATGATTGTTGTGCCTTTGCATCATGAGCGTAAGGTAGTGGGGGTGCTGAAAGTTCTTTCGCCACAAGCACACGCTTTTGGCGAACGGGATGTCCAGACTTTGCAACTCATGGCAGGATTAATCGCCGCTGCCATGAGCCACGCATCGGAATTTTCAGCCAAGCAAGCACAAATTAATGAACGTAAGCTGGCGGAGGAGGTACTCACAGAAAATGTCAGAGAACTAGAAAAACTCAATGCTCTTAAAGACGACTTCTTGAGTACCGTTTCTCATGAATTGCGGACTCCCATCGCCAATATGAAGATGGCGATCCAAATGCTAAAACTTTCTCCTACTGCTGAAAAAAGCCAGCGCTATTTGGAGATTTTGCAAGCTGAGTGTACCCGTGAAACTAACCTAATTAATGACCTCTTAGACTTGCAGCGGCTGGAAGCTGGCTCTTATCCTATCTTGCTTAACGAGGCAGTGAGCCTACAAATGTTATCTACTATAATTGAGCCGTTTCGAGTCCGTACTGGGCAACTTAAGCAAACGTTACAAATTAATCTGACCCCTGACCTTCCCTCACTGGTTACCAACCGCGCCAGCTTGGAACGAATCTTAGCAGAACTCCTCAATAATGCCTGCAAGTACACTCCTTGCGGTGGTGAAATTGTCTTGAACGTTTGCCAAAAATCTACTGAGGCAGCAACTATCTTTACCATCAGCAATCCAACAGAAATTCCATCTGACCAGTTGCCACGTATCTTTGAAAAGTTTTATCGCGTGCCTCAGGGCGATCGCTGGCAACAAGGCGGGACTGGGTTAGGGCTAGCTCTAGTCCAGAAGTTAGTTGAGCAACTACAGGGAACGATTTTAGTTGAAAGCTTCAATGGCTGGACTACCTTTACCGTTGTGTTGCCTAATCAGCTAAGAGCTTAATGAATGATACCCCTCTTCTGTCACTCTAGGCAGAGGAAAAGCGTTGGGAAGTCGCAGGGACGACAGTAGGGAACAAACCTGGAAATTGGTTGAGGAGGTGAATTAGTTTGGCAAAGCCTCGCTGCAAAGAAGGAATTTCAAATACTGAAGTGCCAAGGTTTAAAGCTGATAGATATCTAGTTTGCAATAAGGCTATTTCCTTTATTACGGATTTTTCTATCAAAATCCTCCTTACAAGTACGAGATGCAGCCCGTTCCTAGTTTACCCAATAATATTTAAATATTTGAATATTCAAATGTTTAAATAGCTATATAAACTTCCAAAAGTTGAGTTAGTGAATTGCAGTGCCAACAGTACACTTCACGTCAGGACAAACTATAGTGACTATTTGAATATTCAGGTATTTAAATATTAAAGTATTCAAATATCCGAATAGTTAAGTAGTAGAATAGTTATATTGGATAATATTCACACATCGGTAACTCGGATGAAAATTATTACCCTCTCGTCCTACAAGGGTGGAGTGGGCAAAACAACCAGTTCAATCTGTCTAGCGTCCTTGTTCTCTCAACATGGACAAACCCTGCTGATTGATTCCGACCCTAACCGCTCTGCTAGCACTTGGGCGAGATCAGGAAATCTCCCTTTCAAGGTGTGCAGCGAAAATACTGCTACTAAGTTGATGGGGCAGAACAAATTTGATTTTGTTGTTATCGACACTCCAGCGCGACCTGTTGAATCCGAGCTTCAGGAGCTAGCGGAAGGATGCGATTTATTGCTGCTACCAACTACGCCAGATTCGCTCTCAATGGATGCCCTAGCGCTGATGACCCAGAGCTTGCCGAATGATGCTAATTATCGGGTTCTGTTAACCATGATTCCTCCGCCTCCTGAAAAAGATGGAGCAGATGCGTTCCAGGCATTGAAAGAAAATGGATTCCCTGTTTTAGAGCGGGGAATTAGGCGCTTCAAGGTCTACAAAGATGCTGCTGCGCTCGGACAGCCTGTATATAAAATTAAGGGAGGAAAAAAGGTATGGCGGGACTGGACGGAACTGGCAAAACTCAACCCACTAGCCGAGCTTCTAGATTCAGCGAAATCCTGAAATTTAAGCAGGCACAAGAGGCAGACTTAGAAGTTGAGCAGCCCTCGGAAAACCTGCCACCCGATGAACTAGTAGAACCAACTCCAGAACCAGCAGCGCCGCCAGCACCAGTAGAAGCCGAGACAAAGGCTAAGGCAGGCAGACGCGGTAAAGTATCGAAGCGCAGCAACCCAGACTATATGCAAGCAATATTTCACTTGCCCGTGAAGACTAGCAAGCGGCTGGATCGAGAGTTGTTGGATCTAGGTGAAGCAGGTGTCAACCTAGATCGCTCTGAATTTGCTGAGGAACTGTTGCAAAGCTTTTTCAGGCTTTCGGAGCAGGTAGGAGCGGACGATGCTCTGAAGCAATTTAGAAATCTAGGAAGTAAATAGTTGGATATTCAACTATTCGTAATCTTGGGTTTGGGTAAGCAAATAGTTGAATAGCTGAATATTTAACTAGAAGGTGCGCTTGTAATTGTGTTAGACCAAATCGAGATCACTTGTATACTTTTTGTACGGTGAATAGACTTTTCGGGCTTCTCGTTAGTAATAAATTCCACTGCACCGACTGATACGGCTGCTGCCACATGAAGCGCATCCATTGCTCCTAATCCTAGTTCACTAACCTCTCGATATGCGCTCTGGATAATTTGGTCAATATCCGTTGCCCAGTACGAGACGGCATCAAAATATTCCTCATAAAACCTGGCTTCACTGGTTTGATTGTTAGGTAATGGCTTAGACGTGTTGATAAGGGATTAAATTAGCAGCCCAAACTCATTACGGTTGATAAATAACCCAATTACCAAATCGTGCATTTCAATAGATTTGGAGAAGCATATTGTCTTACGTGCTAAACGTTTAATCCTTGTTCTTAAAGTTAAATGTTTGCGTTCAATTTTCTGAGTGTTAGACTTACCAATAATATGTACTTGTCGCTCTAAATATCGTTGATAGGAACCCCATCCATCGGTAAAAAATCGTGTGATTCCAAAGGGCTGGAGTAGAGCCTTTAATTTCACAAAGGCGGAGTCTTCATGAGGCGCAAGCACATAAGCTAGTATTTTACCGGAAGCATGGTCTATGGCATGCCATAACCATCTTTGTTGTTGCTTGGACTGGACAAAGCTCCACATTTCATCCATCTCTGCCTCTTGTACACGACACACCGCTGACATCAATTTGAGTTAAGTTTGTCGTCTGGAAAAATTTTTCAAACACACAAACTGTAGTTGGGGAATTTTTTTTAAGTTCCTGAGTTACTGTATTGCGGCTAATTTTTAACACCCTTGCGGTATCTCTCATCCCACTGCCATTTATTGCCATATCAGTGATTTGCTGTTTAACTTTAGGTAAGTAGCCCTGATAGGTATATTCCTGGATAAATGTGCGGCGACAACATAACGGATTTCGACATTGATAACGCTGCTTTTTTTGTGCCGTTTTCCCATGTCTGACTACGTTAATCCTGCCACAATTTGGGCATTGAACTGGCTCTAAAACCATTACTGAACTCGCAAAGACGACAATTTACCTGATTGCAGCACAATTTTGGGGCTAAATCAACACGTCTAAGCCATTACCTGATTGTTATAAATCGCTTTAGGTAGGACTTCTAGTTTTAAGAAGATACTGGACGCAAACTCAAGGGTTAAATCTTCGAGAATGACAAGCGCCCTTTCAGCAATGGCTTCCTCACCCCTTGCGGCAGCAATCAGTACGCCTGAGTCGATAAATGTGCAAGTCATCAAAAATATGGGTGGAAACCCCGTCCTTAAGGACGGCTTTACAAAACTTAGTTTAAGAGTAGCTTATTTTCGCTATATATATACTATATAGCGAAAATAACTCTATGTACTCAACTCAGAAAAATCAATTACGAAGTCTGAGCAAAGCTGAATTTTTGGCTTTGAAAGAGTTGTGTAGACTGAGTAAAAACCTTTATAACGTTGGGCTTTACACCGTTCGCCAATATTTTTTTGAGGAACGTAAGCACCTGCGCTATGAATCTGCGTACCATCTGTGCAAAGACAATGAGAACTATCAACTTCTTAACACTGACATTGCACAGCAAACACTGAAAGTAGTAGATAGAACTTTTCGTGGTTTCTATGGATTGATCAAAGCAGTTAAGTCTGGTAGCTATCAGCAAAAAGTGAGACTTCCTCACTACTTGGACAAAGATGGCTACTTTGTTCTGATAATTCCTCGGATCAAAGTTAAAGATGGGAAGTTCAAAATTCCGATGTCTGCTGCTTTTAAGAAGCAGTTTGGCGAGGTATTTATCTCTTTTCCTGACAGACTTGATCCAGCAACAGTTAAAGAGATTCGGATTCACCCTAAGTATGATGCTAGATTCTTTGAAATTGAGTTTATTTCTCAAGTCGAAAATGAGCCAATAGATACGATTCCTGATAGCTCTCTGGCTATCGACTTCGGACTTAATAATCTGGCAACCTGTGTTGATACCAATGGGGCATCCTTCATTGTGGATGGTCGCAAACTTAAATCTATTAACCAGTGGTTCAACAAAGAAAACGCCCGACTGCAATCTATTAAAGACTTACAGAAAATTAAAGGTCTTACCGAACGTCAATCCAGACTGTATATCAACCGTAGCAACCAAGTTAGGGATTACTTGAATAAAGCGGCTCGACTGATTATTAATCACTGTATCACCAATAAAATTGAACGCCTGATCGTAGGTTTCAATCTGGGGATGAAAGATGGTATTAACATCGGTAGTCGAAATAATCAAAACTTTGTCCAGTTACCTTTCTATAGCTTGAGAAATAAACTTCTTGCTCAATGTGTGCGATATGGTTTGATTTATCAGGAGCAAGAGGAATCTTACACAAGCTTGGCGAGTGCTTTAGATGGTGATGAATTACCTATTTACAATACTGACAAACCAGCTATCTATCAATTTTCCGGTAAACGGGTTAAGCGAGGATTGTACCGGACTAAAGATGGACATTTAATTAATGCTGATTGTAACGGAGCATTAAATATTGGTAGAAAAAGTAAGCAGAATGGTTTTACCGGACTGTCTAGAGGCTGTTTGGCACAGCCGTTACGAATTAAGACCTACTAAGGTTTTGCTTCTTAAGAATCTCCGTGTGTTCACGCCGGAGAGTGTCAATCAGCGTCTTCCTGATATTCTCCTCTACGCTCAATTTTTTCACGCTCTACTCCTTCCCAATCAAGTAAAGGCACACTGGAGGCAACAATTTCCTTACGGAGCTTCCGCAAACGTTCGCCTAGTTGAGGCTTAGACTTTGGTTCGGCTTTCTGCTTAGTAGCAGAGGTTTTCTTTAATTCCAGAAACTCCACAAAATCAATGACTTCTTGTTGCAAGTCTTGGGGGAGGGAGCGCCATTTTTCAAGCAGCAATTGTTCAGTATTCATACGCCCTCCTGCCGTCGGTGTGCAGCAATCTTCTTCTCTCACAATGTACACCGGTTTTCTTGCGCGGTTGTGGGCGGATGAAAAGCCGACCGGAACTCAACCATGACAATGTCAAGGTAATACCTTGACAAATGACAAAGGCGGTAAGCAGTCTCTTTACCTATAAACTACCTAGATAAAACCTTGAGATAAGCAATACAGGGCGCAACAAAAAGCTGGCATCATTCAACTGTGACGAAGAACTGTGGTCTGCTTTCATGCGCCGATGTCAGGAGCAGGGGACGATCGCGACCGCGACACTCACGAGGTTTATCCAACTCTACCTAGATGGCAAGCTGGATAACCTCGATGCAGATATAATTGGTGATCGCTTTGACAAACGAATCAAGGAAAACGTTGATGAGTATCTGGAGAAGCAGCTGCCGTCACACCTGGATAAATATCTAGCGACGAATCAAGGTAATTCAAGAGAATTGTATTCCACAGTCGTTGCCTTATCTGAAAAGATTGGCTCTTTAGAGGCACGTCTATCCACAACGAATGCTCGTACTTATCCGAATAAAACCAATCCTCCTAAAAATCGTGAATTTTGGTTTATTCAGGACAGAGCTAGATATTTAGGCGTAGCCATCAATGCAGACCAACGCCTAAAAATCGAAATGTTTGCCAATGCGAATTATCAGGAGCGGCATGGACAACTCCCCAAGAGGCAACCCTATAGAGGAACTCAAGCTTTTGCCTACCCAGTAGCAGATTTAGATATTTTAGATAACACCATTCGGGGCGTAGTAAAGCAAGGATAAGGCATTGCAAAGATTGGATGCTGCCAGAAGCTATTTAGCAGATCGATGTTTGCTACTAGGAATAGACAACCGTTCCACCGCAAGTCGCTTTACTTCCTCACCTCGGCGATCGTACTTGGCAGTCGTCACTGGCGAGGCGTGACCAGCTAATTTCTGCACAGTGACAATATCAGTACCAGCATCCAGCAGGTCAGAGCAGAAAGTCCGGCGAAAATCATGAGGAGAAAATTCGTCAACACAAGCTTGCTTCCCCCGCCGCCGAACAATTTTCAACACGGCATCGGCGGTCATTGGTCGCAGTTCAATAAAGCCACCTTTCCTGACTGGACATAGCAGAGGTCCTGGTGAACGTCCTCGGATAGCCAACCACTCTGACACCAAAGAGAGCGCCGCCGTAGGCAGATAAACCGTGCGGTATGACTTTCTCTTGCCTTCACGAATCTCCAGAGCGCCCGTATTGGGGTTGAAGTCTCTGAGTTCCAGATTGACCGCTTCAGTTCGTCGTACTCCACCGCCGCGTAGGATAGCGATCAGTGCTAAGTCTCTAATATCTATAGGTCTAGAACATTCTGTTTGGCACACATCCACCAAAGCGGCAAGTTCCGACTCACTTAAAGCGCGACCTCGGAGTTTCTGCGGTGGCGTGTCAATGCGGGGTAAATCTATCGCTGTCGTGTAATCCTCTAACGAAATCAGCCTGAGTTTACGAGCTTCCTGCAACACTCGCCGCAAAGCACATAGCATCTTCTTAGTAGTCGATGGCGTGTACCGAGACATCAAAGCCGACCGCACTGCTGCTGTATGTTGATAGCGAAGAAGAGACCAGTCCAAAGTCAGCGCGTCACACTCGCCATTGGTCAGGAGAGAAGCGATCGCATCCAGGGCATGGTGCATCGTGGCTTGAGAGCCTTCACTCAGTCCAGCAAGATACACCGCCGCCGGCTGCCGAGTTGACGGTACGGGTGCAGTGAGTTTGAGTTCCGAAGCTTCCTGTTTGAAGTCAAGAGCGGGCATTTAGTCTTTGGAACTGGTGTTCTAGATACTAAAATCAATTGTCACATTACAGGGGCGATCTCCGCGTTATTAATGCGATGCCTTCGGCGGTTCGCTTCGCGACCATCGCACGTCGGGAAGATGGACTATCCTGGCATAGGCATACATAGACCATGACATTTCAAGTTGGGAATCCGAGTAGCTTTGCTAGTAGGTGACATCCTCCCCGCGCCAATTCCTCAAAGGAATATGGCGGGGGCTTCCCAATTTCACAATTGAGACTTTCTAGTTATTCCCGAAGGGTTTCGACACTTGCGCGGGACTTCGCCAGCCCCCAGCAGTACGTCTGCATAGACAGTTTCCATTCTGGCGTGTCCCGCCATACTAAGAGCGTTCATTACCCCGATGCAACACCATTTCAGCCGCCGCGTGGTCACGATGAGTTTGATATCCACACTCAGGGCAAAGATGCTCTCTTTCGCTTAGGGGTTTAGCCACATGAGCGAAGCAAGCGGGACAAGTTTGCGACGTACCATTCGGATTGACACGACTGAAATACTTGTCCCGCTTCCAACATACCCACTCCAACAAGGAGAGAAATTGTCCGAAGGAGGCATCAATACAATCTTTTCGGAGCATTCCCCGATTCAATCCAACTGTATTTAGATCCTCAACAAAGATAGTATCAGCCTGATCGCAAAGAGAGTGAGCAGTTTTCCAATGGAAATCTTTGCGGCGGTTGGCAATATGGTGGTGCAGTCTCGCTACTTTCTTTTGAGCTTTCTCCCAGTTATGAGAACGCTTCTTCTTTTTAGATGCTCTACGTTGCAACAATTTTAGTTCGCTTTGTAGAGATTTCAAGAACTTTGGACGTTCTATTGGAAGTCCGTCTGAGGTAGTAAGAAACTTCTCTAATCCTAGATCTATGCCAATTGCTCGACCATGCGGTAGTGGGTCTGGGACAGATATATCACACTCGATAGAAACTACTGCATACCACTTATCAGCACGACGCAGAACCCGCACTTGCTTGATGACAAATCCATCGGGGATAGGTCGATGCAAAGTTATAGGTATAAGTCCTATTTTTGGCAGTTTTATATGATAGTTAATAATAGCAGTAGCGCTAACTTGTGGGAACAACATTGAACGCATCTGCCCATACTTTTTGAAACGTGGGAATCCAAACCCTCGCTTCTGAAAATAATCCCAAGCATCGTGCAGTCTTCTGATAGTACATTGCAGCACTTGAGACTGTACAACTGCCAGACGAGGCATTACCTTCTTTACTTTGGGCAAAGCATTTTGCTGGCGATGATAGCTAGGGAATGGTGCATCCGCAGGGATAATGTATTCCTGCTTCAGCGAACAACGATCAATCCTACACTTTCTCGACGCTACCCAGTCTTTGATTTCTCGCAAAGCATAGTTATAAACCTTGCGCGAAGTTTCCATCCACTCAAGCATTTGTTGCTCTTGAGTAGCGCTTGGATAAAGTCGGTAAGTGTAGTTCATTGTTAGCATGACATAATCTTACCACAAGTTGCTAGCGATGGTAAAGCATTTCATGTTATAGATTCGGTCGGGTATTCATCCATAGCGCCAAACCTTCGTGCTTGAAAGCACTCATGTTATGACGTGGGACTTCTGCCCGTTGAAGTTAAACAGAAAGAGCAGTAATCTGACCGAAAAAATGGGATACAAGCCCCATCCTTGTAGGACTGCTTTGTGCTAGAATATACATGGTGATAAAAAGCCCCCTCTAGGCTCAAGACACATTGAAACAGCTATGGTGAGAGCAGGCGTAGAGAAAAGCCAATGGGCAATGGTAGCAAACATAAATCCACCCCAGAGGAAAAAGTAAACTATATAGTCCGATTCGTTGGTTAGTCGCGGAAGGTCATTCCGAGACTCTAAACGGACGTGGAGAGAGTGTAAGACGAGGTTACTCGCTGTTCTTGTTGAAGCGTCAACCCCAATCAGCGGTCATTTTCCTATTCGTAGGTCATGGCGTGGCGAAGAATCACCGCACTTTAAGGGCGGTGAGGATGTCAATATATTCTCCTTGAATATTCTTCAATATTCCCTAAACAGCATCACTTATGAACGTTACTCCTAAACCCCCAACATTGCGGATTTTGATTGTGGAAGATGATCCGATGATGCAGTTAGGTTTAGAGCAAGCGTTAGAAAATCATCCTCAATTTGAAATTGTCGGGCAAGCAGAAGATGGCTACTTAGGGGTAGAAGCTGCACTTAAGCTGAAGCCGGATCTTGTGGTGATGGATATTGGTTTACCACGACTCGACGGTGTTGCTGCAACTAAGCAAATTAAAGCTGCACTTCCAGAAATTCGTGTTGTAGTGTTAACTTCCCACACCACAGAAACTGAAATTATTGCGGCGCTTGCGAGCGGTGCAGATGCTTACTGTATTAAAGGTGCTAGTGTGGAGCGACTGCTAAGTGCGATCACTGCTGCTAGTGAAGGAGCAACTTACCTCGATCCTCAAATTGCTCGTCGTGTGATAGATAACCTCAAACCGCCTGCACCAACTGGTAATACAGTTCAGCTTTCAGAGCGAGAATTAGAGGTGTTAAAACTGATGGTCGAGGGTTATAGTAATCCACAAATTGCTGCCGCTCTTTACCTTAGCCCTAATACTATCAAAACTCATGTGCGTGGCATTATGAACAAACTAGCCGTAGATGATCGCGTTCAAGCGGCTGTTGTTGCCTTGCGTTCTGGATTAGTTTAGCGTACTCATGAATATATAACTAACATTAGTTAGCTAAGTGCTAATACTGCTAAAGACAGGTAAAATTGATAACTAAAGTATTATAAATAAGCAACGAGAGGCGAGATAATAATTTTCTCCCCTACTTTTGCTGTCTAAAAGAGCATTTTTGAAGAATCACAGAGTTCCGGAGCGCTCGCCAGCTACACTAACTTTCTCAAACAGAGCCAGGCATTTACGATGTCAACACACACAGTTAAATGGTATAAAAGCTTAAGTTTTCAAGGTCTAATAGGCATAGGATTCATTACACTCTGGTTATTTGCTGGTATCGTGTTGGTGATGAATACAAGAGGCAAAAAATTACTTGCAAAAGAATCATCACGCTTGATTGAGATAACTGGTAATAATGCTGTTTCCGAATTAAATGCTCGCTCTTTGGAAATTGCTGCTCTTACACGAACTTTAGCAGTCACCGCAGAAAAATTACCGAAATCAGAAGCGACTTTCAAAAAGATTATTCCAGAACTAATTAACTTTCAGGGAGATTTAGCTGTAGCAGGTGGCGGAATTTGGCCCGAACCCTATAGTTTTCAACCAGATAAACAAAGAAGAAGTTTTTTCTGGGGTAGAGACAAAAGCGGAAACCTCAAATACTACGATGACTATAATCAATCCTGCTTAGGATATCACCATGAAGAATGGTATGTTCCTGTCCGCTACACCAAGCAAAACACTTGTTTTTGGAGTAAGTCATACATAGATCCTTATTCCTATCAACCGATGGTTACTTGTACAGTAGCCACATTTGACCAGGGAAAATTTTCTGGCGCAGCTACTATTGATTTGAATCTAGAAGGATTACAATCATTTGCAGAATCTTTGCAAAAACAAACAGGTGGCTATGTTTTTATTTTAGATAGAAACAACAGATTTATTACCTTTCCTAAAACTAATTTAATTAGACCATTTGGGAAAGATAACCAAAGTAAAAAAACTGAAAAATTATACCTCGCATCAGAGCTTGCTGCAAAGGAACCTTTTTTTTTACCATTGTCTGAAGCTGTTGAAAAAATGAACGCAGAAATAGTAAGTAAGGCACTTCAAAGGCAAAACTATAATTCTATAGTCGCAGCAGCGATCAATCGTGATAGTTACCAAATTGAGCAAGCGGAAGCAGAATTAATTTCTGCTGCGATCGCCAATCCACTTAAACAAAGTCAGAATCAAACAAACTTATATACGAGAATTGAGTTAAAAAATGATTTTGTTATAAACAAAGCTTCTACAGCATTCATTTTTCATGTTCCAAACTCATACTGGAAGTTAGTTATCGTCAAGCCTGTTTCTGAAATTAATGCAGTTGCAGACAATATTATTCAATTACTAATTATTTACTCATTACTTACTATTGTCTTGATTATGTTTGTCGCTTATTTTATATTGAGCCGCTTTTTAATCAAACCTTTATTACAAACTACATCTAATGTCAGAATAATGGGTGCGTTAGTAGCAGATAAGAAATTCAATCAAATAAGCAATCTACCAATTAAACATACAACTTCTAATGAAATTGGGCTATTAGCTCAAGTATTTAATATTCTGGCAACTGAAGTAGTTGAGCAACATAACCAGCTGGAACAGGCGAATGAAGGACTTGAATTTAAAGTTTCAGAGCGCACCGCTCAACTAGCACAAGCCAATACTGAAATTATTGCTCTTAATGATCGCCTCAAACATGAAAATCTGCGGATGAGCGCTGAATTATCAATTACGCGCCGACTCCAAGAGATGATTTTGCCTAAACAACAAGAGCTAAATCAAGTTAAGGGACTAGAGATTGCCAGCTTTATGCAACCAGCAGATGAAGTAGGCGGTGATTATTACGACGTACTTAGCTACGATGGGCGAGTAAAAATTGGCATTGGTGACGTAACCGGACACGGGCTCTCAAGCGGTGTATTAATGATTATGGTGCAAACCGCAGTGCGAACTTTACTCGAAAATAACGAGACAGATCCAGTTAAATTCTTGAATGTTCTCAACCGCACAATTTATCACAACATTCAGCGCATGAATATTGATAAAAGTATGAGCATCGCTTTGTTGGACTACGAAGAAGGCAAACTGCGTTTGAGTGGACAACACGAAGAAATAATTGTAGTGCGTGCTAAGGGCAGAATAGAGCAAATTGATACTATAGATTTTGGTTTTCCGATAGGTTTGGAACCAGACATTGCAGCGTTTGTGGCACAAAAGGAAATTGGCTTAAATCCAGGTGACGTAGTAGTGCTGTACACCGACGGGATTACTGAAGCTGAGAACGAGTCGGGAGTACAATATGGCCTAGAGCGGCTATGTGAAGTTGTAAACTGTAATTGGCAGCGATCCGCAGAGGAAATCAAACAAGTGGTAATTGAAGACGTGCGAGCGCATATTGACACGCAAAAAGTCTACGATGACATTACTTTGCTGGTACTCAAACAAAAGTAGAAAGTGATTAAAGGTTTAATGACTACGACTCAGGTGTTTGGCAACTTTAACGATGCTTTATCTCCCAGTCAAGAATTTCTATTAATTAGTTTTTCTCCTAGCTCCATTTCCCTCAAGCAGCGATGGCGTAACAATGGCTTATCTGCTGATTTTATTGCTGACTACTTAACAACTTTTTTTCCTAAAAATGAAGATACTACTACCACGAGCAACAAACAAGCAGAAATTAAAAGTGCTGTGAGTTACATTGCTAATGAGTTGTTAGAAAATGCCATGAAGTTTAACGACGAAGCATCGCAGCAGCCGATCAGCATTGCGCTGCACTTATACAGTGATCACGTAGTATTTCTAGTTACTAACAGCATACCTCCACAAGGAGTTAAGAAATTTCAGGCATTCATTGAAGAATTAACAAGTTCCGATTTAGAAGAATTGTATATCAGGCAACTAGAAAAAAATGCCACCGATGAGTACGAAGAATCCGGATTAGGCTTGCTGACAATGATGAATGATTATTTAGCCAAAATTGGGTGGAAATTTGCAACCGTCACAGGGGAACCGGAAGTAATAACTGTGACTACTATGCTGCAATTAACGGTTTAGCCTGACGAGGTAGCTGAGGATATGCAAGGAGCTTTGGGAGATGGAAATTAAAACTAAAGATTACAGGGTTTGGTACGATCCAGTTACCAAAACAGTTAAGTTCCAGGGTTCACTGCGGCTAATTGGGATGGAAGAGTATGCGCCAATTGTGCAGTTACTAAACGAAGTGATTTTGCAAGAGCGGTCGATGATTATTCTGAACTTACAAGAACTGCAATTTCTCAATAGTTCAGGAATAAATATGATCTTAAAGTTTGTACTAAAGGTACGTCAGAAAGCAAATATTGGGCTAACGATCCAAGGCTCTAAAAATATTCCTTGGCAGGGGAAGTCGTTGAAAAATTTACAACGATTAATGCCTAATTTGCAGTTGAAATTGGAATAATAACTCGCTGCTAGTGTATGAATAAAATAGCTGGGGTATGAATTTCCCTTGCTCGAAAAGGGACAAATTGTTATGCAGGAAGAACTATCTAGAGAACAGCTGCTTTTAGAAATCCAAAGGCTACGCCAAGAAGTCCAAGACTTAAAGCGGGACAAAGCGGATCTGGAAATTTTACTAGAAACTAATATAGAACACTCGGATACGGTTGAAGCCCAGTTGCAAAACCAGGCAGAGGAGGCAGTACGCGAGAGTGAGAAAAGGTTAGCCCAGTTTTTAGAAGCAGTGCCAGTGGGTGTGTTCGTTGTCGATTCCAGTGGTAAACCTTACTACGCCAATCGTGCGGCACAGCAGCTACTTGGTAAAGGTATTACACCAGAAGCTAGCGAGCAGCAATTAGCAGAAGTTTATCAGGTCTATATCGCCGGAACGAATCAACTGTACCCAAACGCTCAACTACCCATTGTCCAAGCTTTGAGAGGCGAAAGTGGAATTGTTAACGATATGGAGATCCGCCAAGGTAATCGCACTATTTCCCTAGAGGTGCGGGCGACTCCTATCTTTGACGAAAAAGGCGAAATTGTTTATGCAATTGGTGCTTTTCAAGACATTACAGAGCGGAAGCGGGCTGAAGAAGAACTGCAAGAACGAGAGAAACAGTATCGAGCCATTTTTGAAGCAACCAGTGATGGCTTGATTATTAATAATCTTAAAGGTAATGTCGTTGGGGCAAATCCAGCTGCTTGTCGAATGCACGGCTACTCCAATGCAGAGTTTATTGGTCTAGACCACAAAACCTTAATCCACCCAGACTATCACTCTATAGTTGTTGACTATTTGCAAACAATCCATCGTGATGTTCAGTTTGAGGTTCAAGCTTTTGACTTGTGTAAAGACGGCACAGCCTTTCCGGTTGAGGTAAGGGGGACAACCTTCACATACAAAGGCAAGCCTCACGTTTTAGCGGTAGTGCGCGATATCACTGAGCGCCAGCAGGCAGAAGCCCAACTTCGGATGTCGCAAGAGCGCGATCGCTTGTTGGCAGAGATTGCTTTGCGAATTCGGCAGTCTTTAGACCTAGAGCAAATTCTCAATAGAACTGTTGTGGAAGTGCGGCAGTTTCTCCAAACTGACCGCGTTTGCATTTGTTACATAGATGAGAACTGCCACACCAAGGTTGTTGCAGAATCAGTTGTTCCCGAACGGCAATCAATTCTAGATCTGACAATCGCCAATCAAACCTTTAGTAGGGATATGATGGCAAATTTTGAGCAGGGAGTTCGGGCAATTAATGATATGTCTCAAGAGGAGATTATCCCAGTTAGCGCCCAGATTTTGCAGCAACTTCAGGTCAAAGCGTGTCTGGGAGTGCCGATTCTGCTGGGTAGCCCTCCGCACAAGGCTCGCGAGTTTTTACCCAGTTTAGATAAGTCTGAAAAACACTTTGATGACCAGGGTTGTTGGCTATTAGTTGCTCATCAATGTTCAGGAGCGCGTGATTGGCAACCGTTGGAAGTTGACTTATTAAAGCAGCTGGGAAACCAAGTAGCAATCGCCATCCAACAAGCAAAACTTTACCAACAGCTGGCAGCGCTCAACGCTAATCTAGAGCGTCAAGTTGAGGAGCGTACAGCCCAGCTAAGTCGTAGTAACGCTCTGCTAAAAGCTCAACAAGAAGCCTCTATTGAAGGCATTTTGGTTATTGATGAAAACCGTGCAGTTGCATCCTACAATCAGCTTTTCTGCCAACTATGGCAAATTCCAGAGGCAGTTATCGAGACTGGTGACGATCAGCAATTGTTGGCATCGGTACTGGATAAACTGAAACAGCCAGAGGAGTTTCTGGCTAAAGTGGAGTATCTATATCAGCATCCAGAAGAAGATAGCAGTGATGAAATTTACCTAAAAGATCAACGGATTTTAGAGCGCTATTCTAAAACCGTGCGTTCGAATAGCGTTTCAGAAGGAGAATTCCTAGAAGGAAATTACTACGGCAGAGTTTGGTACTTCCGGGATATTAGCGATCGTAAACGAGCAGAAGAAGCACTGCGAGAGAGTGAGGAGCGATTGCGGACACTGATCGACGCGACACCAGATATTATCTGTTTCAAGGACGGAGCCGGACGTTGGCTAGTGTCAAACCAGGCTAATCTTGAATTTTTCCAGCTAGAAGGTGTTGATTATAGATGCAAAACAGACGCAGAACTAGCCCAATTCAGCAATTTTTATCGGAATATCTTGCTTGGTTGCAAAGAAACCGATGAACAAACTTGGCAACACGGTTCTACTTACCGAGTAGAGGAAATCTGTCCCCGACCTGATGGGACAACCACCATTTTCGAGCTGATTAAGGTTCCCCTGTTTTATCCTGATGGTAGGCGCAAGGCTCTGGTAGTTTTGGGACGCGATGTCAGTGATCGCAAACGCGCAGAAGTAGCACTACAAGCTAGCGTTGCTCAGTACCGGGACTTAGTGCAGACTGCTAACTGCATCATTCTTCGTTGGGACACAGACGGCAATATCAGGTTCATGAACGACTATGGTCAGCGCCTCTTTGGTTTTGAGAGCAGCGAAATTGAAGGTCGAAATGTAGTTGGCACGATTGTCCCTCAAACTGAAACTTCGGGGCGTGACTTGCAGGCACTAATGGTTGATATTTGTCAGCACCCAGAAAACTATCTGTTCAACGAGAATGAAAACATTTGCAAGAATGGTGAACGTGTATGGATTGTCTGGGCAAATAAACCAATTTTGGATGAGCAGGGAAACCTGGTTGAAATTCTATCAGTCGGGACTGATGTAACTCAGCGCAAACGAGTAGAGTCAGCACTGCAACAGAGTGAATTAAAGTTTCGCTCGATTGTGGAGAACGCTAACAATATTATTATCTCGCTCAATACCATAGAGGGAATCTATACCTACATCTCGCCGAATATGACCTCGATTCTGGGCTACAAAGTTTCAGAACTAGAGGGTCAATCCTTTGCACCGCTGGTGCATCCCGATGACCAGCATATTTGCTTCACAGCATTGCAAAGAGCAGCAGACCAGCAGGGGCAGCAGCAGCCAGCTTTTGAGGTGCGGGTGAAGCATAAGGACGACAGCTGGCGGTGGCTCAGTACCAGCTTATCGACTGTACAAGAGCCGAACGGCAGTGTTTTATATCTAGCGGTTGCCCGTGACATTACAGAACACAAACAGGCAGAGTCAGCCCTGCGCCGCAGTGAACTAAAGTACCGGAATATTTTTGAAAACTCTCAGGTGGGGATTGGTCTGACTCGTCTAGAAGATGGGCTGATTTTGGAGGCAAATCAACGTTTGGCTGAACTCTTGGGCTTCGACTCTGCCGCAGACCTGATTGGTAAGCGCTGTGCAACTGAGTTTTATGCAAATCCGGGCGATCGCCAGCAAATATTAGCTCAAGTCCACCAGCATGGTGAAGTCAGTAACTTTGAATTGCGGTTGCGTCAGCCTAATGGATTAATCAACTGGGTTTTGCTGTCCTTTCGCCTGGATGCAGAGGAAGGCTGTCTGGGTTTTGTGATGGCAGATATTAGCAAGCGCAAACAACTAGAAGAAGAACTGCTGCATCGCGCCCAAGTAGAAAGTTTACTCAGCAGCATTTCTCGACATTTCATCGACCAAGATGTGGATACGGCGATTAACTTTACGTTGCAGGCGATCGCTCAATTTTTTGGTGCTGAACGCAGCTGCATCTTTGAATACTCCAACGATCAAAGCCAGTTCCATAATATTCATGAATGGTGCGCTCCTAGCATCGAGCCATTACCGGACTATGCAAGGGGTACAGCCGTTGAGGTGTTCCTCTATTTCAATAGCCTGCTCCTTAGCGGCAACGTTGTACAAATCCCAAATGTGGTAGAACTCTCGCCTGAGCTAGCTGAGAAAAAACTTTTTGATAGTCATTTCATCCAGTCTGTTGTAGCTGTTCCTATGTCTCATACTGGCAAAGTGGTTGGATTTCTAGGACTGGATGTGGTTCATTTCTCTAGAACCTGGAGCCAAGAGGAAATCAGCTTACTTAAACTGGTGGGAGAACTAATTGCGATCGGTCGAGCTAGATATCAAGCTGAGTCAGCACTGCGGGTTGCCAAAGAAGCTGCTGAAGCTGCTAACCGTGCCAAGAGCGCTTTTTTAGCAAACATGAGTCATGAACTGCGTACCCCCCTCAACGCCATCCTTGGTTTTGCCCAGTTAATGGAACGGGACGACGGACTCACTTCCCGTCAAGGAGAGTCCTTAGAAATCATTAACCGTAGCGGCGAACACCTGCTTAATCTCATCAACGACGTGCTGGAGATGTCGAAGATTGAAGCAGGACGCATTACCCTAAATCCTGAACGATTTGACCTGCATCGGCTACTGCAAACCCTGCAAGAAATGTTCCAAATTCGGGCTGAAGCAAAAAAGTTGTCACTTCAGTTTGAAATTGCTGCTGTACCCCAGTATGTAATCACGGATGAGGGCAAACTCCGGCAGGTATTAATTAACCTTTTGAGCAATGCTGTTAAGTTTACTGACAGAGGAGAAGTGACGCTGCGAGCAGGACAAGGGGACAAGGGGAATTCTTCCCTATATCTCTACTTTGAAGTTGAAGATACTGGAACAGGCATTGCACCGGAGGAGATAGACAGTCTGTTTCAGCCTTTTGTCCAAACTACAAGCGGTACTCAAGCTAGGGAAGGGACGGGGCTGGGATTAACGATTAGTCGTCAGTTTGTGCAGTTGATGGGAGGCGATATCTACCTCACTAGCACTGTAGGTCAAGGGTCTATCTTCTGCTTTGAAGTGCCAATAACTTTAGTTGAGCAGCCGGAAGAAGCCCAAAAAGTTAGCAAAGGGCGGGTGCTTAGACTTGCTGCCGATCAGCCTGGATGGCGGATTTTAGTAGTAGACGATCGCCTAGAGAACCGCAAACTGATCGAAGAATTACTGCAAACTGTCGGCTTTGAGACGAGGGCAGCTGCCGACGGACAGGAGGCGATCGCTGCTTGGTCAGCTTGGTATCCTCAGTTAATCTTGATGGATATGCGAATGCCTGTTATGGATGGTTATCAGGCAACCCGACGCATCCGCACCTTGGAAAAGTCGCAGTCCAACTCAAGGCAGCAAAAAACCGCGATTATTGCCCTAACTGCCAGCGCTTTTGAGGAACAACGGGGTAGTATTATCGCTGCTGGCTGTAATGATTTAGTGCGTAAGCCCTTCCGCGAACAAGTGTTGTTTGACAAGATAGCAGAGCATCTAGGAGTGCAGTATATCTATGAAGATAATCAGCGCTCAGATATCAGTAGTCAGTTAAAGGAAACTGAAAGCTATGTGCTGAAAGCTGAAAGTTTAACTGTAATGTCTATAGAATGGATTGCGCAATTACATCAAGCAGCAACTAGAGTTAATTCCAAACTTGTTTTGCAACTACTAGAACAAATTCCTGAAGAACATCACCTTTTGGCACACACTCTGAAGGATTTAGTTAATAGTTATCGTTTCGACACCATTGTTGATTTAACCTGTCAATCGGATTAAAGAATGCAACCTGATATTAAGGGAAATATCCTGCTCGTTGACGATACACCCGACAATTTGCGCCTTTTGTCAACCATGCTTACAGAGCAGGGGTATGAAGTTCGTAGTGTAATTAATGGTGCAATGGCATTGATGGGTGTACAGGCTGAACCGCCAGATCTAATTCTGCTGGATATTAATATGCCGCAGATGAATGGCTACGAAGTTTGTCAGCAGCTAAAGGCAGGCGAGCGCACGCGGGAAATTCCCGTAATTTTTATTAGTGCGTTGGAAGATGTGCTAGATAAAGTTAAAGCCTTTGCCGTAGGAGGTGTGGACTACATTACTAAACCCTTTCATGTAGAAGAGGTTTTAGCCCGCATTGAGAATCAGCTAACTATCTGTAGGCTGCAAAAGCAACTGAAATTACAAAATGCTCAGTTGCAGCAACAAATGTTGGAATTGCAAGAACTGAACTCGCTGAAAGAAGAGTTTTTACACGCAGTTTCTCACGATCTGCGGACACCAATTATGGGTACTTTACTGGTGCTGAAGAATTTACAGAGCAAATCAGGAGCAACTGTACCTATCTCGCGCTCAATTTTGGAGCGGATGATTCACAGCAGTGATCGCCAGCTAAATTTACTTAATTCTTTATTAGAAGCTCATTCCAACGAAATGCGAGGTATTCTTCTTTGCTGTGAGCCAGTGCAATTGAACCCAATGATTCAAGACCTTACCGCAGACTTGGAACCACTTTTAACAAAAAATCAAGTAAAACTAATAAATTTAGTTCCTCTTGATTTACCGTTTGTTAATGGCGATCCTTTGCAGCTAAGGCGAGTTTTTGAGAATCTACTTACTAATGCCTTAAGCCACAATCCACCCGGACTTACGCTGACACTGAAAGCTATCGTTGAGGAAGAGATGATTTACTGCACTGTTGAGGATAACGGCGTGGGGATAGAGCGATCACAGTGCGATCTACTTTTCGAGCGTTACGTTCGCGGCTCCCGCACTCGCTCAATTGGCGTTGGCTTAGGGCTATACCTGTGTCGGCAAATTATTACAGCTCATGGCGGACAAATTGGGGTTAATAGTAAGCCTGGAACAGGCACAACTTTCTGGCTAACTTTACCTTTGGTAAAGCACTCCACATCTGGTAATGCATCTATCGCTTAATGTCGATAATTTATAGAACTTTCCTGAAGCTAGTAGCAACCGCTCATCTATAGCCGTAGTTATTCAAATCACCTGATCGGGTGAATCACCTGGATGAAGTGCGATCGCTCTTGAAAATCGTACTTTAAAAGTGTAGTTGAAACTTAACAGCAATTGAAGCGGGAGCAGTTTTAATGCAAACACTACTAGAAAAACACTTTGTTCTAGCACCTGGAAAGGGTAAAAAATTCTCGGTTTTAGACGCAATTTTCACAACTAAGGCAACTGGTAAAGATACTAAAGGAGCCTGGACACTTTATGAAATTACGGATACAGCTGGCAATGGTCCTCCACTGCACACTCATCCTTGGGATGAAGCATTTTACATTCTTGAAGGTGAGCTAGAAATCCAAACGGGTACAAAAACTATTGTGGCAACACCCGGCTATTTTATTAATATACCTGGAGAAACAGCCCACGCCTTTAAAATCTTGTCAGCCTCAGCTAAGTTTATCGCTTTGATCTCGCCAGCCCAAGCAACTGAGTTTTATGAAGAGATGGGGCAATTCGTTAACAGTACGCCACCAGATATGTCCAAGTTTCAGGCGATCGCTGATAAGCATGATGTTCGTCTCATCCTCTAAGCTTAACTCGGTTACAAGATAAATACTGGCTATTTAGCCTCAAACAAACCTAATCCATCTCCACAAGAAGACGTGCAAGGGTTCTCTCAAGCTAAGAATGCTAGCCCCAGAAGGCACAAACCAATTTTTTGACATTTACTATAGATATTTTTCTGAAATCCTTTGAGGAGGAAAACTTTACCATGAATAAGCAACTCTATAGCACACACCCTGTTACCCGTCAGCTTACTCTCTGCTCCCTAGCCTTAGCCCTCACCGCCAGCTTCGTTATCTACCCGAAAGCAAGCAAAGCAGACAACAGCTTGGAAGTGCCATCAGAACTTCAGGGCGAATGGCGCTACGGACGCATCTCGTCCATTCAATATCAAGACTCCTATACAGGTGCGCCAGCGCCAACGAATGGCTCCAGTGATCAGTTCAAGCTTACCCCCAACGGCGAATATCAGCGAACAAGGCTGCTCCAAATCACTACCTACAGTTGCGCGTCAAACGTCTTTATCTCAGAAAAGGGTAAGGTCACGGTCGAGGGTCAGCAACTCACCTTCCAGCCTGCTGAAAGCACGTCTAAGGGTCAAATATGCAATTCAGGGCGTACCTATGAGCAGCAAAATACCGCAAAGCCAGAAACCTATGCGTGGTCAATTGAGACAAACGACTCTGGACAGGAGGTTCTGGTACTCGAAACCCCAGACGGTGAGGGTCAAGCTCACTACGGGCGATCGCAGTAATATTGCAATGCTCATCTCAAATAGCATATACGCCTTCTCCCATACCTTTTATTCAGCTTTTGCATAAAAAGTAGAAAAAATCCTGAGAAGTATATAGAGGCATAGCAAGAACTGACGTTTGCAAAAGCTTTATAGCAACAATCTTAATTAAGAGTAAATTTTTATGATTCACCACATTTCTATTCCTGCTCAGAATCCACTCCACGTTGCTGAAGTATTAGCAGAAATTTGGCACGGTAAAGTAGCTCCATTTCCACCGCATCCCGGTAGCTATGTAGTCTGTCCTGGCGATGAATACGGTACGATGATCGAGATTTATCCTCTGGGTACTGAACTCATACCGGGTAATGACAATGAGCAGGTAGGGTTCTCTCAAAACGCCTTGCCTTCCCAGTTTATGGCTACCCATGCGGCAATTTCTGTACCTATGACTCAAGAAGAGATTGAGCAAATCGGTATCCGTGAAGGCTGGCGTGTCGTGCGCTGCAATCGAGACTCCTTTTTTGATGTGATCGAGTTTTGGGTTGAAAACACACTGATGCTTGAACTGTTACCACCAGCGTTTACCCGCCAATACCTGATGTTCATGCAGCCGCAGAATCTAGAGCAGTTTTTTGCTCCTGCAACTGTGGCAAGGTAATACTCTTAGTACATCTTGAATGCCTAGCCGTTTAGAGCGATCGTTGTGAATCAGCACATTTTTAGCGGAGAAACCATGCACTATTCCTGATTTGAATATTTGCCTAACCGCAAAGTTTCTCCTATTTGCTTTCTATCCACTTGAGAATGAAGTAATGAGCGGAGGACGAAATGAATTCCCTTGCTAACTGGACATTGCTTGAAGGCGATACTTCTCAGGGTGCTATAATGCTGCACCATCCCTTCCCGAAGTTCTTTAATGTTCTGCAATTGCTGCGTCAGAACCTAAACGAAATTCAAGTCCATAACCCAAATTTAGCTCACAGTTTGTGCAAACTTATTCCTGCTCAGTGTCCATTTGAGCGCGACATCAAGTTTTTCGGTTACAAGCTGTTTCATATTCCACCGCTTTGCAAGCTAAACCCGCTTTATGAGGAAGTTGTGGCTTTACGCTTTCGGGCATTGTGCTATTTAGCCGATGAATGTGGTGAGGATATTACACCTTATTATTAAAGTAGGCGATCCCTGAATCTCAAATAATTACTAGGGAAATACGCAATAAACTTTCATATTTAATTTGAAATTTTTGAAAAACTTAGTAATTGTATTTAAACATACTAAATATTTGCTAAATAAATTGTTTGCTCAACATGGATAACTGTATCATTCTACCTATAAAATCACATTGTATTCTCATAATCTAATATTTAGCAGACATTTTTGTTTAATATTCATTACTTTTAGACTGCGATTAATATCATTGATAAGCCAAGCTTATATAAAATTTGACACTTAAACATATTATTCTAGATTAATAGTAAACTTATTTTTTTAGCAAATCTTTGACTTTAAGTTTTTACCTTATTTTTAATAGAAAACTTGAGTAAATTTTTCTAATCACGATATTCTACTCTATTACAAGTAAATACTATCAACCAAAGCTCAATTCATAGAAAGGGAAACTAGGAAGTCATTAACTACTTTACTGGCACCCTTAAAGTAAACACTTGGATATAAGTTTAGTTTCAACAAAAAGTTATACTTTATTTTTAATTCTGTATTTAAGTAGAAATTTAATATTTTAAGTTTACAAATCCTCTTTAGATAATCATAGCAATAATTAACTTCAAAGAAATGTATTGATTCAAGTTGGAGAAACGAAGAAGGTTTTTCTAATTTCTTGAAATAGAAGTAGCTGAAATTTGTTAAATCACCCGATTGGGTGAGTCAATTGGATGAAGTGCGAATATCGGCACTAATCGTACTTTAATAGTAAGCCTGAAGTTGAACTTACAGTAATGCAACTCAAAACCCACATAGATTTTGAATTTATTTACTAATCAGGCAATTGAGAAATAAACATTAAAGTCAAAACAGAGGAATTATGCAATACACACGCAAGAACAAAAAATCCTGGCTTCTACCCTTAATTGCTGGAGCATCTATCGTTATTCCTTTTACTCAAATTTCACAAGCGCAAAGCCAATCAACACCCGTAGATGAAAGTGACAGCGAGACTTATCTAGTACAAGGGAAAAAGGGCGCAAACAACACCTGCCACTTCAGCACGAGCCTAACACTCTATCCAGGCGAGAAAGCAGTAGAGGCACGTCAGGTTGGTTTTGATGCGCCAACCTGCACAATTAAGATGCAGCGCCTTACAAACAAATTCACCCCGGATGCGGCGGCGGATGCAAGAACAGGTATAGGAACGAAAAGCGGCACTCTCGCAGCGCCACCTGCTGCTGCTAGCTTAGTCAATCCGGCAGCAGCAGTCTTGAGAAGCCGCGCCTACAGCCGGACGTATTTAGTGAACCTGAACAACGTTTTTCAGAACCATGTTAAAGATGGTGTTGACTTCTTATACGACGGCTTCAATGTTTCGGGAAGCTGCCAGACCTTTGCTGACCAAGGTAAATGGAACACAGCATTTTGGGCTTTCCTCAGTAAGACAAACACAACGTGCTTATACAATCCTAGTCAAACAACAATTACAGGCAGCACTGGTATGCGCTTTGCCAGCCCAGCTGGAGCATACTGCGGTGTACGAACCGATGTCTACTACAACCGCCATAAGACGATCGGTAAGGCAAATGGAGCGATCGTTGATCAAACAAACTTCGGCGGCTCTAGCGGTTGTTTGGGTGCGCTTTTCATCAAGAAGCAGATCGTCCGCTACTAAGGTTTCGACTCCCCACTAGCTTTAGTTAGGATTACCTAAATTGGGGAGCGATCGCCACGAGTAGTCTTTTCTTAGCGAGCCTTGGTTTAGCTGGACAAATATAATGCTAATTACTTCTAGAGCGCTGATAACAGTAACTTCGTAGTTATGGTCGCTCTTAGCAACTGCCTTAGAGTTTTCAATGTGTTACATAATCGCTCCATTAAACCTACTCTGCCGATGATGTTTATGTCTTTGACAGGTTGTCGATTCTTAAAGTACCTGTTTGCTGAGACGGGGTTCCAATCAGAAATTTGCTCCTATTTTTGGAAAAAATAATGCAGACTTGTGTTACTCTTGCCTCGGCTTGGCAACAGTTAAAAAATTCTGAAATTACTTGTGAATCAGCTTTAAAGCTATTGGTCGATGAGCAAGGAGTTATTAACCTTGACTTGCTGGATAAAGATGTCACCTCCCGTTTTTTCCGGCAAGTGACTCATCGAAGTGCATTGCCGCCTGTTATTCCCTTGTTACTTTGGCGTAACTGTTACTATCTCGGCAGTCCAGCTACTCTATCTTTAGAGGACATTAAAAAACTGAGCGCTCGCACTGGCACTGACATTAAAACCATTCTGATTGCAGATAAAAGCTATCGCGCCTGGTTCCATGCTCAAAACTTCAATGCTAATTCCATCAGTGCCTCAGTAATTGCAAGTCCGATTACGGCTGAGATTGAGCAAGAAGACATTAGTGAAGTTACAGAACTGAATCTTTCAAAAGCCGACGATCAGATTAGCCGCATTAAAACCATTCTATCTGGGGCATTACGTAACCGCGCTAGTGATATTCATTTAGAACCTACTCCAGAGGGGTTAAGAGTTCGCTATCGCATTGACGGCATTCTACGAGACATCACCACTTTGCCACCGGATATTAGTCGTAAGGCGATCGTTGCCCTCAAAGTCATGTCTAATCTAGACATTGCCGAAAGCCGTCGTCCTCAAGATGGGCGGTTAGCAGACAACTATAGCTCCGACCAAGATTCAGAAGCAAGAGTGGATATGCGGATCAGCCTCCTACCTTGCGTTGGCGGTGAGAAAGCAGTGATTCGCTTGCTGCCACAGCAAAACCCCTTTTCTGGCTTAGAAGACTTAGGATTTTCCGCCAAAAAGCTGGCGATGTACAAAAGTTGGTTGCAGCAGCCTCAGGGAATGATTATTCTCACTGGTCCCACAGGAAGTGGTAAAACCAGTACGCTTTACAACAGTCTGCAAGCGGTAGCTACCGAACACGTCAATGTGGTAACAGTGGAAGATCCTGTGGAATATGTGTTGCCTCGAATTACCCAAACTCAAGTGCAAGAAACATCTGGCATGACCTTTGCTGCGGGCTTAAGAGCGATTTTGCGCCAAGACCCAGACATTATTATGTTAGGGGAAATTCGGGATAGCGAAACAGCAGAAACCGCGGTTCGAGCGGCGCTGACTGGCCACTTGGTGCTGACTACTCTACACACTAATGATGCTGTGAGTGCTATTCCTCGCTTGAAAGATATTGGTCCAGATCCAGGGCTGGTAAGTGATGCTATTTTGGGAATAGTTGCACAGCGCTTAGTTCGTAAAGTTTGTCCCCACTGCGCTGAACCTTATATGCCGACGGCAGCGGATTTGAGGCAGCTGAGTTTGGAGATGGAAGCAAATTCTACTGGCTGGCGTTGCGGTCGGGGCTGTCCTAAATGCTTTTATTCTGGTTACTTGGGTCGAGAGGCGATTGTTGAGTTACTCAATGTCGATGACACTATGCGGCAGTTGATTTATGAGGGGACGATGACTCAATTGCACCGTTACTTGGATGAAGTTAGTTTTGACTCGTTTCGCATAGCAGCAATTGAAAAGGTGACTGGGGGAGTGACTACACTAACAGAGGTGCTGCGAGTGTTACCACACAGTGCTTTAAATCGAAAGTCCGGCTGTGTTGCAAAAACAATTTAAGGATGGAAAGAGATTGTCAAGTGAATCAGGACTTACCGGAATAAGTGGGTTTAAAGCCCCGCACTTCCGGTCAGTGCTTTTATTTAAGTTTGAATACTTAAAAAGACACCCCCTGTTTTTAAGGTATAGTGAAGATATGCTGAATCTAACTTATACCTACCGATTAAAACTGACGCAGCAACAATCTCAGACCTACGAGGCATGGCTAGAAACCTCTCGTAGAGTCTGGAATTTTGCGTTAGCCCAAAGGAAGGACTGGTATAGTTCAAGGTCATGCAGAATAGATGCTTGTAGTCGATTTCGCGAGTACATCATTCCGGCAGACGCACCTAGACCAACATTTGCATCCCAATGCAAAGCTTTAACCCAGGCGAGAAAGACCAACCCTGATCTCAATGCTGCACATTCTCAGATGCTGCAGCAAGTAGGTAATGTTCTAGACGTGTGGATCTATTCTAGAGCATTCGTCCAAATTCCTCTCGATTAATAAACAGTCCAATCACAATGTCATGCATCCATTCCGACTTGGAAAAACAAATTGTTTTTCGAGCCAA